>Ga0310697_10000146_pt1 | contig 100249 bp, 83 predicted proteins | sample 172DNAGHGlowgp2_FD_203883 | JGI IMG/M metagenome (GOLD analysis project Ga0310697, IMG submission 203883) | Sheep rumen microbial communities from Palmerston North, Manawatu-Wanganui, New Zealand - 1728 DNA GHGlow gp2 (v2) (version 2) | ecosystem: Host-associated > Mammals > Digestive system >...
GAGAAAGAAAAAATAATATTACCTTTGTGACCAGACCAAACAGGCCGCCTTCTGGCGGTACCCTATTGCGCGCTACGGCGGTACCCTTTACGCCGCCACGGTCGGTATCCTTACAGCGCTACCCGCAGAAGACTCTTGACAAGTTCTTCTTCATATGAAGTAATAGAAAATAACTTGGGATATGAATTTATAAATATAACTGGTAGTGAATATTCATACACTAATAATACTTGTGAGGTTAAAACTGAACAAGAGACCACTAATAATAAGATAACAATGATACATACATATCACTTTTAGTTACAGTACAACCTGAAAAATGCAGGGGCACTTGATGTTTATTAGTGGAGATGCCTTCTGGACACAGAGGCCCCACCTTGGTTTTTGAACACAGTGCATTTTTTGGTTAAAAAAGTTGCACCAAGATGAGAAAACCACTAAAACCTGCATAGAAACACACAGGGAAACTCTTCAAAACAGGCTTGCAAAAAGTGCATCAACTCACTCATTTACAATGAAATGAGTAGTAATACACAGGGATACACAGGAAGGATGCAAGGCTGAATGTGAATCCGACTACCTCCACAAACAAAATGACCGCCAGACGTTAGTCTGGTGGTTTTTTTTGTGTGCCGTCGGCAGCCAAGCTCGCTTGGATGACGATGGTACACAAAAAAACCAAAGGGAGCGCAGCGACCGGCGGTCATTTGTTTAAGCACCCCCGCGGAGCGGCAATCGGATAGCGCAAGCGCAGCGCAGCGGAATCCGACTACCTCCACAGAAATCGCTGGAACTCATTGAGTTTCAGCGATTTTCTTTTTCTGCTCACATTATTACATACAAATTGTTATGAGTCTTACAGGGAAAACTGCACAAAAATAGCGGCATTTGAACCTTTTCTCTCTCTCTTCAATCTCTCTCCTCACGGTTCAATGACCGCGCAGCAGTTGATGTGATTTCAACCGCAAAGTAAAATGCTTTTTATGAGAATTCCAAATTATCTCCGGAATTAGGCGAAGAAACTAGAGGTACACCAGGTGTTGCTTGGCTGGCTAAAGCCTGGAAATCAATTCGTCCGGGTTCTGATCCTTCATTTCAAGGATGGCAAACCACTTCTTCCCTAAATCCTTGATAGATGCCCCTACATGATATACCCGATCGTCAATGATAAGGAACCTGTCATGAGATTTGCTGAATACCTGTACAGGGATGGGCGGGTACTGCGCATCGTGCTTGGCGATATCCAAGGATAGTTGCTGGGATATTTTCTGGGTATAGATGGACGCGCTCACTCCGGCTGGACGCTTATCCAGCATTGTGAGGACACTCTCGTCCACATAGTTGTCTATGAGAATGATTCTGGATGTTGCGGATTTGATGAGTTCACAAATGAGTTGGTATGCGTCGTACACCTGACCATCGAAGAAGATACCCTGCTGGGGCTTCAATGATTTTTCTTCCAGCTTGGAATAGATATCCTCAAACTTCTGATCAGATTCCAGCAGTTTGTACTCGATTGTCTCCAGGCGTTGAAACACTTGTGAATTGGCCGAGAGGAATCGTCTCATGGCAACAAAGGCCTCGACAACCTTTACGCTTGCCTTATCTGCAATTTCACTCTTTAGTATTGCGGCAGCCATGATGACGCCATGCTCTGTAAAAGCATAGGGTAAATACTTCCTGTGTTGCCCTCTTCCGTTTATGGTCGCAATTTGCGACCTTAAAGACGCCCATTCTTCTTTGGTGAGCTGGAACATAAACGTTGCGGGGAACCGATTGATATTACGCTGAACCTGTTCGTTAAACCGTTTAGTTTCAGTACTATATAGTTTTGCGAGGTCACTATCTAAAATGACCTGCTCTCCGCGAAGCGTAAAAATACGGTTTTCCACCAGTGCAATTTCTTTATGGTCGCAATTTGCGACCACAACGGGCTCTTCGGTATTCTTCTTTTTTGCCATACTGATCTTCAATCAACGCCGAGTTTTTCCGGCTTTCAAAGATAATCAAAGGAGTCCATTCCGCCTACACCTCATCAAACTTTTTCATGGCATTCTTTTTCTCCTTGTCGGCGATGGCCATGTACGGCTTCATGGCGGCAAGGAAAGAGTGCCCGGTCCATTGGGTTATGGTGTAAGGGCCGATGTCTTGGAAAAGTTCTCCGAGGACGGTTTGTATCCCGGACGAACTCCTTCCAGCGAGATATTCCCGGATGAAACGGATAGAGTGTTCTATGAAATTTCCCTCTCCGTGGAAGACGCTTATGTTGTGACAAACAATGTGAAACACTTCCCCAAAGTAACTCGTGTAGTGACCCCGAGTGAAATGCTGATGCTACTTCACGAATCAGGCGAAATATAATTTTGCTTGCAAGTATATTATAAGAAGGAGTGTGAATTTTTAATAAATAGCTAATAAACAGCCACTTAGATAGACTTTCTTGAGGGAGATTTCCACACCTGGAAAGCGTGTATACTCCAAAAGGGTATCCCGAGTTCGTTTTTTTGTTGGCCTGGGCATTTCGGCAAGAAATTGTATCTTTGCGCGGCGAAGAAGAGAATGTAAAACTTTATGGAGGCGCAAGAGTTACTTCAGGACATAGTCTTTGTCATCCTTTACGGGTGCGTAATGGGGCTGAGCATCGCGGCGGCGCTTTATCTGCTGCTGCGGCGAAGCAATGCCATTGCGCCGGGGGTGACGCCTCCTTTGCGCCTGCGCCTGTGGGCGGCGGCCCTTATGGTGGAGAACGTGGTCAGCCACATTTTCTGGCTTCTGTACTTCAGCCATCCAACGGTTAGTGGTTACATTCTTGTCTGTACCCAGGACGTCCTGCTGCTCATCCCCATCGTAGCCGGCTTTTTGCTGTCTATGCTGCAGGACCGGCATCGGCACGTATGGCCGATGGTGGTGGCGCTGGTCCCTTCCATTGTATTGTCGGCCTTGAGTATCATCCGCAATAACGAGGCCTTTATGGAGTGGATGCGCATTTATGTCGTTGTTGTCTTCGCGCTGTTTATGGTGTATATGTCCTTTTCTGTACGGCGCTATGGACGCTGGCTCAGGGACAACTACGCAGACCTGGAGAACAAGGAGGTGTGGCAGAGTTTCCTAATCCTCGTCGTGCTTATTCTGTTATCCATTCTCTACCTCTTTACCTCGGAACAGAGCAAGGTCCTGATTTACCTTCTGGAGTATGCCTGTATCGTCATTATGGCCCTGCTGTTATGGCGAGTGGAAACGCTGCAAGCGTTGAGCGAAAGCACCACGGCAGAGGAACCGGCCGGGGAGGAGACAGCATCGGTACCGCAGGAACTCCTTGTCGATATGACCTCCCTCCTGAGAAAGAACTGCGAGGAGAAGCAGCTCTATCTGCAGCACAATCTCTCCCTTTCCCAGCTTGCCCTGGCCGTGGGCACAAACCATTATTACCTGAGCCAGTACTTCTCCCAGCAAGGTCTCACCTATAACGCTTACATCAACGGCCTTCGCATCGGCCATTTCATTAGCCTGTACCAGAAGGCTGTGGCCGAGGGGCGCGTATTCACCGCTCAGCAGCTGGCATCCGAGAGCGGATACCGCAGCTACAGCACTTTCAGCGCAGCGTTCAAACAGCGCACCGGAAAGTCCGTTACGGCGTGGATGCGCGGCGCCGGAGAGTAAATCTCTCCTTCTTCCACTTTCAAAATCTGCAAAAGTAGTTTCAGAATCTGCAAAAACTGCAGCCTGGACCGTTTTGCCTATGGCAAAATGGCCTGGGGTGTGGTAAATTTGCATTTTCAATGCTGCCGCGAATATTTAGTTAGTTGTTTTAATATGAAAAAAGCATTTTTAGCCATCGCTATGGCGATGATGAGCATCCTCTTCGCTGGATGCAACAAAGGAAATGAAGTGGAACCGGATCGGGGTGTTGCCCAAAAGATTATCGGAAAATGGATAACGGCCGAGACGGACAGCAAGGTTATCCCCACCAATGAAAAAATCGTTTTCGACATTGTCTCCACTACCGAGGCCTATGTGAGTCTTTCCCTTCAGGACAGACAAAGAGAAAAAACCCCTTGGCGTGATCGGCAAAAGGTGGATATAGAAATATTGGGCAATGACGTGACCCTCTCCCATAGTCCTAAGACCGGTATGACTGTGATAGTTGAACTCCACGTCAATGCCATTACAAGCACGACGATGATTGCCAAGCGCACCGTTACCATCCGGCAGGACGGCGGTCTGGTGAAGTCCGACGAGAACATGGTCCGCTACGAGAAACTGAATGTGGACTACAGCAAAGACATCTATGGCCTGTGGGAAGGCCGTATGATCAGTGACCAGTCTGAATACGACGACGGCCAGGAGCACCGCTGGGAGTTCAAGGATGACGGCACCTTCGTATTTTATCTCAAGAACAAGAAGGGCGTCTGGGAGAAGAAGGATGATGAGTACGCCCAGTACTTCGTAGCAGGGAACCTGCTCTGCACCCGCTGGAAGAATGCCGGCGAAGGCACCCAGGAGAACCGTGAATGGTGGGAAATTACCGCCCTGGGCGAAAGCGAAATGGTATGGACCGCCCTGCGCGAGAAGGAAGACGGCAGCCAGTACACCGCCGCTTTCACTATGCAGAAGATGTACGCTCCCTCGCAGGAAGAAATAGAGACCGCCATCATTGGCAAGTGGATGACTGCCAAGATTAATGGTGAGCCCTTCCTGACCAATGACAAGAGTGTGTACACTTTCCTCAACACCACGTCGGCCTATATGAGCGCCTCCGTAAACACCGATCCCGAACTGGGAGACCTGTGGCACAATCTTACCGAAGTGGACGTGGACATCACCAGCAACTTGGTCACTCTTACCAACAAGCTGGACGAGCATAAGACGTTGAGCATCACGATGGTGATCAACTCCATCAACGCTCAAGAGATGCAGGCCGATGTATCTGCCACCCTGGAAGTGGACGGCACAGCGGTTAACCCCGTCTGCGACCATATCCTCTACGAAAAGGTAAAAGAGCATTACCGCAAGCCCATCCGGGGCATGTGGGAAGGCCGGAGAATCTCCGGTGGAACCACCGAGTATCACCGCTGGGAGTATCTCGAAGACGGCACCTACAACTACTACATCAAGGTAGGAGAGGACCAGTGGATTAAAGTGCAGGACGAATATGCCGATTACTTTGTGGATGGCCGCCTGCTCTGCACCCGCTGGAAGAACGCCGGCGAAGGCACCCGGGAAAACCGCGAATGGTGGGAGATCCGCAGCATTGAGAACGAGGCCATGATCTGGACCGCCCTGCGTCAGAACGAACTGGGTGAGAGATATGTGGAATCCTTTGTCATGACCAAGGTGGCCGTTCCCACCGAGGCTGAAATCCGGGAGCACATCATGCACAAGTGGATGGCTCAGAAGATTAACGGTGAGGTCGCAACCACCAATGAAAAGGCCGTCTTCACCTTCTTCTCCCGGACTCAGGCCACTATGAGCGCTTCCTTCAACGACATCCCCGGAGATGCAGGATGGGTGGTGATGCGCGATTATGAATACGAAATAGACGGTAACAAGATCACCCTCACCAGCAAGCCCGACGAGCATATCACCATGATTGATGAGATGATTGTGGGCACCATTGACGAGATGGAAATTCACTGCCTGTTCAGCCACAAGGAATACAAGGACGGCGAGTTGATCGCCCTCTATTCCCCGGTGAACCTCCAGCTGGAGAGAATTAAAACCCCGGCCAATTACCAGGCTCTCATCATGGGCACATGGGAAGGACGCGTCACCAGCGAACATTCCCAGTATGACGACGGCAAGGACCATCGCTGGGAATTCTCCACCAACTTCGGTTATGTCTATTATGTGAAGGATGGCGCCGAATGGGTCCCCAGTTCCAATACCAAGAACGAGTACTTTGTAGACGGCCGCCTGCTCTGCACCCGCTGGATTGACGGCGGCGAAGAGTACCGCGAATGGTGGGAGATTGTGTCCCTGGACGAGGAGACCATGATCTGGACCGCCCTGCGGAAGAATGATTCCGGCGAGGCGTATACCGCTTCCTTTGCCATGAAACGAGTGGCGGAATAGGAGGCGGCTACACCAGGACTGGTGCCTTTGCAAACAGTGGTAATATCAATATCGAAGGTGGAACCATCACGGCTATTGGCGGTTCTCGTGCACCCGGAATCGGCGGCGTGGTATTTTGGAATGGTGGGGCATTGGGAGATTTGGGACCTAATCAAGATTATGAGCCGAGCCACTAGTAAATGACAAGAACCTAAGGACAGAGATCCCATGATAAAAAACAATATGATGAAAAATACTCTACAATTTGAGTTTTACGAAGCACACAAGGTTGTGTAACACAAGGTTGTGTAATTGGCCAGTGTCTTTTTATTTCTGTGAAAAATTGTTACTTATGTAAGTTAACAGTAGTAATTGACCATGAAAAGAATCCTTCTTGTATCGGCCCTTTTGCTGGCCTCCGTGTCCCTCTTTGCTGCCAAGCCCTTCAAGGTAACAAAGGGCAATCTGAGCGTTCTTAAGGAAGAAGCCACCGCCACCTGGACCATCGATCTGTCTGAGGCACAGTTCGTTAACAATGGCATTTTTGCCAGAGAAAACAAAGGCGACTTCAAGACCTGGTGTGAGGAAGATTACGATGAGCGTGTCTCTCTTATGAACGAAGCTTTTTTCGACGCCTTCAATATCTACAGCACTGGCATGGAGCTGGTAAAGGAAGGCGACGCCCCCTATCAGGTCATCCTCAAGGTCGATAAATTCGAGCGCACACAGGGCCCAGGCATCACAGGAAGCTACTATATCAGCGTCTATGGTACCTTCTGCGTAGTGGATTCTGCTACCGGAGAGTCAGTGCTGGAGATTCAGGTCAACAATGTAAAAGGTGACACGGACTTTAATGAAACGGACCGCTTCCCAAAAACCATGAACTGGTTCTGCCGCGATCTGTTCAAACTGAAAAAGTAAACTTTATGTACAATTAAATAATATCACCATGAAAAAAATCATTGCCATTGCAGCTGCTATCGCTGCCCTGTTTGTTACTTCTTCCTGCGTCCGGCAAGAAGGTGACTTTATGTATGATGTAGAAATTAGTTTCTTTGACAACTTTGACGTTCTTTCCCGCAGTTTTGACAAGGCTTTTGAAAGCGCCGGCTGCACCAATGTGTCCGGTCACTGGATGCTCAGCGGCGAGAAGAACGCCTGCGACAAGAAGGTCAAGGATGCTTTCCTGGCCCGCGCAAAGGATATCGACCTTAACCGTGACGCCCAGGAAGGTATGGTCAAGCTCCTTGACCTCAAAGGCGAGAAAGTTACCCTCAAAGCCCAGTGGGGAGCGGACAAATACGATCTTGCCTCTTACACATTTACAAAATAAGAAATTAGACTCATAGTATTAACTCAAATCGGTCAAAAACCCGCGTTTTTGACCGATTTGACTTTATGTCTGAAGTGAAAAAGGTCAAATACGGGCAAAAATGACAGATTTGAGTTTATAGGCAAAGATATCTTGATGGGCTGAAAGGATTTTTATATCTTTGCAGGAAGAACGATTGCGATATGAACCTGAAAGAACCTTTTGTGATTACGATCAGCCGTGAGATTGGATCCGGCGGACGCACTGTGGGCCATATTCTGGCCGAAAAACTGCATACTTATTACTTCGACAAGTATCTCATCGAGTCGCTGGAGAAAAAGTTCAACCTGACGGTGAGCGGCATCGAAAAACTGAAAGGGGAGAAGAAGAACTGGCTGGCGGATTTCATTCAGTTCATCACGCCCGTTCCGTCGGCCAGGCAGCTTGGCGCAGACTCCAAATTCATTCAGGAATTCCGGGGGGACGTTACCACGGACGATATCTATAAGGCCGAGACAGAGATCCTGAAAGAGATCGCTCAGGAAGGCTCATGCGTGGTTGCTGGCCGCTCTGGCTTCTTCGTGTTCAAGGACCATCCCAACCATCTGAACGTGTTCATCACGGCGTCGATGCCCAACCGTATCCAGCGCGTGATGCGCAAGCAGAACCTGTCGGAAGAATCGGCAGTCGCCCTTGTCAAGAGCATCGACAAGAGCCGCGAGAACTATATCAAGCGCTATACCGGCACCAGCCGCTACGATTCCCGCAATTACGACCTGGTCCTGAATGCCGACGGTCATACCGAAGAACAGCTGGCGGATCTGATTCTCGCATATATCGGCTAGGGATATGGACTCTGGTTCCGTAACCGAAGCCGCCATCAGGGAAATTGTCGACGCACAGCGCCGTTTTTTCCGCACTGGCACCACTCTGCCGATAAGCTGGCGCATACTGCAGCTCAAAAAGCTGAAAAAGGCAGTCCAGGCCCACGAGGCCGAATTTGAAGCCGCTCTGGCCGAAGACCTTGGCCGAAGTAAGGTGGAAGCATATCTGTGCGACATCGGCCCCATCATCACGGAAGTGAACGAGATGATAGCCGGCATACGCCGATGGAACCGTCCTGAAAAGCATTGGAGCGGCCTGATGTGCTTCCCCAGCCTGGTCACCAAGGTTTACAAGATGCCTTACGGCGTCACTCTGGTGATAAGCCCATTCAATTTCCCCATACTTCTGACTATCGGCGTAGTCGCTGCTGCAATGTGCGGCGGCAACACCGTGGTTATCAAGTCGTCCAGCAAGTCTTCGGCCTGTACCGCAGCCCTCAAGCGCTTTTTTGCCGAAACCTTCCCGCCTGAGTACGTGACCCTTATCGACGGAGGTCACGACGTGGCCGACATGTGCCTGGCGCAGCGCTTCGACAAGATATTCTACACCGGCTCTCCTGCGGTGGCAAAGCATGTTATGGCCGAAGCAGCCAAAAACCTTACCCCCGTGGCCCTGGAGCTTGGCGGCGAAACCGGCAACTGGTGTGTTGTGCGCAAAGACGCCGACCTTAAGGACGCAGCCCGCAAGATCGCCTTTTTCAAGTTGCTCAACGCCGGGCAGGTGTGCATCAACATCAATCAGGTGGCAGTGGCCGAAGAAGTGGCGGACCGGTTCCTTGAGGAACTCCGCAGCGCTTTCGTCTCTCAAATCGGCGAACATCCCGAACTGAATCCTGAATACCCGAAACTTATTGCAGCTTCGGCCTATGACAAGTGCGCCCGTTTGGCGGACGAATACCGTAAGCGCATAGTCTTCGGCGGTGTAGGTGACGCCGGATCGCACCGATATGCTCCCACAGTGATTTATCCTGTTGGGATAGACGAGCAGATTGTCCGGCAGGAACTTTTCTGCCCCCTTCTTCCCATTGTGCCTTTCAAAGATGCGGAAGTGGATGCCCTCATGGACGTAATAGCCGACAGGGAGCACCCTTTGGCCTTGTATCTTTTTACCCGCGATATGAAGTGGGCAAAGCGCACCATGCGCACGCAGCAGTACGGCGGCGGATGCATCAACGAGGTGTGCATTCACATGATGGTGAAGGGCGTACCCTTCAACGGTACCGGGCATTCCGGCATGGGCGCTTATCACGGCGAATGGGGCTTCCGGGAATTCACACATCCCCAGACGGTCCTTAAGGGACACCGTCTTTTCAACCTTTCCCTCCGCGAGCATCCGTACGGAGAGTCAAAGCTGAAAATCCTCAGATTATTCGAACGATGAAGAAGATAATACTTACGCTGGCCGCGCTGGCCATGTTCATTGGAAGTCCGGCCTGGGCCCAGACTGAACCTCAGCCCCGTTCCCGCGGTTTTGCCTTCGGGAAGTGGATAGAAGTGCACAATGCCATACTCAGGGAACTGCACAGAAACTATGTGGATTCCCTGGAAGTGGACCGCATAGAGCGCGAGGCAGTGGATGCCATGCTGGAAGCGCTGGATCCGTACACTGTTTATGTGCCTGAGGAAGAGCAGGAAGATTTCCGCAGAATGCTCACCAGCACTTACGGCGGCATCGGCGCAATCATTTACAAGCCCGACATCAATGGCAATGTAATCATCAACGAACCTTATGCCGGATCTCCGGCGGCGCTTGCGGGACTTACCTGCGGGGACGAGATTGAAACCATCGACGGGCTTTCGACCCACGGCCTCAAGAGCGGCGAAGCGTCGGAAAAGATGCGCGGGAAGCCCGGCACAACCGTAGTTTTCAAGGTGAAAAAGCTTCGTGGCGGCCCCTCGTGGAAAGCGGGCGAAACGATTGAGGTCCCGGTGGTACGCCAGCGTATCGTGCTCCCTTCGGTGGAGTATGCCGATATGCTTAATGAGCGCGACGGCTACGTCCTTTTGGGAAAATTCACCGACGGAGTGGGCCAGGAGGTGCGCGAGGCTTTCCTTAAACTTAAGGAAAAGGGCATGCAACGCTTTGTGCTGGACCTTCGCGGCAATGGCGGAGGCCTTCTTGGGGAGGCAGTCAACATAGTTTCGCTCTTCGTCCCCAAAGGCACGCTGGTGGTAAGTTCAAAAGGCCGCCGCATAGGCACCGAATACAAGACCACGGCCGATCCGGTGGACACCGAAATCCCCATTGTAGTGCTGGTAGACAGCGCCAGTGCATCGGCCTCGGAAATTGTGTCCGGCGCGCTTCAGGACTATGATAGGGCCACAATAATCGGCACCCGCACTTACGGTAAGGGTCTGGTGCAAACCATCCGCCCTCTGCCTTATTCCGGCCAGCTGAAGCTCACTACGGCAAAGTATTACACACCTTCGGGCCGATGCGTCCAGGCCATCGACTATTCCCACCGCAACGAAGACGGCAGCGTGGGCCATATCCCCGATTCCCTTACGCATGAGTTTACCACTTCCGGCGGACGTACCGTACGCGACGGCGGCGGCATCACACCGGACTTCGAGGTCAAAGGGAAGCGCTATTCCAGGCTCACGTACTCCCTGGTCCTCAGCGGAATCGTGGAGCAGTATACGCTTCACTTCGTCAGGAATCATGCGTCCATACCGCCAGTGGACGATTTCCACTTCACCGAGTACGATGATTTCGTAGCCTTTGCAGCCGACAAGGAGTTCGACTACCGTTCATCGGCCCGGGCCCTTTTCGACGATATGAAAAAGTCCCTGGAAGAAGACGGCCTGACCGAAGCAGTTTCCCAGGAGCTTTCCGCCCTGGAGAAGTCCCTGGACATGGATAAGGAGACCTTCCTGCGCCTGAAGAAAGACGAGATCATTCCCTTCATAGAGGAGGAAATCGTTGCCCGTTACTACTTCCAGGAACCCGCCATCCGAGTCCGCCTCCGCTACGATACCCAGCTCAAGGAAGCCCTCACCAAGCCTTCGATCTAAGCGCCCGGTTACCCTGCCTAACCGACCTGCATGGCTCCTTCCCGTCATGCCCGGCTCCGACCGGGCATCTCCTGTCATACCGAGCGCATCTCCGTGAGCACCAGGGCCCGTTTTTGCTCACCGACCGCTTCCTGCCCCGCCTTCGTGAGCATTATGGGCCATTTCCGCTCACCGGGCGGTCAGTGTGCCAGCCTTGCGATTTCGGGATTGACGGCGTCGGGGGATTCGACGGCACAGCGTGCGCATTCCAGGCCCCAGCGGGCGGTGTCTGCGATAGAAGCTGAAGGTCCTGCGTGAATGATTCCGGCAAGGAGAGCGTCGCCGCCGCCGGTAACGTTGCGGACGATACACGGAAGGGCCGGGAATTCATGCAGGGAGGATCCCTCCATGACGCGAAGTCCTTCGGCGCCGACGCTTATGTATCTGCGGGCGGCGCCATGAATACCGGAAAGCACTTGATATTCAAGCGCATTGCACTTTAGGGCGAAACAGGATTTCTTACATGAAAGCTCCAGCGCCTCTTTAATCCTGGAAGCCTTTGCAACAGAAACAGCATCAAGATAGAGGGGCTTTTCACAGTTGTCTATGAGCCACGCAAGCGCCAGGGCCGATGAATTTGCATCGGCAACAACTGCATCGGCCGAATTAATCACGTCCCGACGTGCAGCCAGCCACTCTGGGGTCATGCCTTCAGTTGCGGTCATGTCGGCAACGCCGCCCAGTAGCTCTCCGTCGGCATTGTGCATTCCCACGAAGAAGGAATTTGTGCCTTCGGCTGCAATCTCGCAATGGTCTACGCAGATACCCGTATCGCGGCAGGAAGCAGCTATCACAGGGCCGAAAAGCCCTCCGCCGAAGATGGTAAGAAGTTCGACATCATCGCCCAGCAGTGCCAGGTTGTGGGCAATATTCCGCGCTACGCCGCCCCAGGATACGCGTATGCTGCCGGGATTGGAGTCGCCAAGCTGAAATGCCGCTGCAGACATCGCAGTGATGTCCACATTGGCGCCGCCTATGACGCAGATTTTCATATTTCCTTCCAGATATAGACTTTGTCTCCACGCCTGGGATGAATCTTCTCACCTGGAGTCTCCGGTGCCACACGGTCTTCGATGGAGCCGTCCAGAGGAACGGCAATGGAGCAATACTTACCCTGCGGAACCTCGTCCACAGGCTCGTAATCCAGGCGAAGGTCATCGACAGGAACTTCCATGACGCCGGTAGTACTGCCTATGAAAAGGACCTTGTCCCCTTTATGCAGCGGAGTGGCTTCGACTTTTATTTCAGCCACGTTAATCTTTGCAAACCAGTTGGTTACCATGCCTATGTAGACCTTCTGGCGGGTGGCCTTGCTGCCGTATTTGCTGCTCCATTCGCCCATTTTCGCGCCAAGGTAGTAGCCGTCCCAGAAGCCGCGGTTGAATACAGTGGCAAGTTCAGCCTTCATAGCCGCTCCGAACTCAGAAGTGTAGGTCCCGTCGGCTACAGCATCAGCTGCACGCCTGTAACATGAGCTGGTAATTTTTACGTAATCAGCACTGCGGGCACGGCCTTCTATCTTGAAAACTTTAACGCCGGATTCAACGAACTTGTCCAGGAAATCAATGGTACACAAGTCTTTGGGCGACATCAAGTACTTGTTGTCCACGTGGATGGCGTCGCCGGTTTCGTAGTCCGTTAGCAGATAACCGCGGCGGCAGGCCTGGAGGCAGTTGCCCCTGTTGGCGCTTTCACCGTATGCTGCCAGTGACAGGTAGCACTTCCCGGAAATGGCCATGCAGAAGGCTCCGTGCGCGAACATTTCGATTCGGACCAGTTCCCCGGAAGGGCCTTTGATTTGCTGGTCCTGAATTGCCTGATAAATCTCCCTCACCTGCCCGAGGTTCAGTTCGCGGGCAAGGACCACAACATCGGCCCACTGGGCATAAAACTTCAGCGCCTCGATGTTGGATATGCTAAGCTGAGTGGAAATGTGCACCTCCAGGCCTATCTTCCGGCAATAAAGGATGCATGCCATGTCCGAAGCGATGATGGCATCTACGCCTGCGGCCTTGGCTGTATCCAGCGTATCATACGCCGCCTGTAAGTCTTCGCCATACAGTGTAATGTTCAGCGTCATGTAGGCCTTTACGCCATACTCGCGGCAGATGCGCATGATTTCCGGCAAGTCTTCGCGGGAGAAGTTGTTGGCCGAATGCGAACGCATGTTCAGATGGCCGATGCCGAAGTACACCGAATTTGCTCCGCCCTCGATGGCAGCCATCAGGCAACCGAAATTGCCCGCCGGCGCCATTATTTCCAGTTCTTTCTTGTTCATGAGGGCAAAGTTAGCACTTTTTCACGATTCCGGCCAGCCGGTGAGCAAAAACGGCCCCTGGTGCTCACGGAGCATGGCCTTGGGACGCTCGGTGAGCAAAATTGGCCTCTGGTACTCACGGATTATAGGATTACTGTGGGACGGGGAAAAACAGGTTGACCTGCTCGAGAGGAAGTTTCAAGACTTGTGCTATTTGCTTGTTATTACTCATAAGTTCGGCTTTCATCCTTCTGGCTGCGGAAAGCCTTTGTTCCGGATTTAACAAGCTCACGGTCTTAACGTTATACCATCCCGAAACAATTCTGAACACATCCTCATTAGGTAATAGTATCGTTTCACCAATCCACTTCGCCGTTTCAGCATCTGATTCCACATAGCGCGAAAGCATACGAAAATGTTGCCTTGCCGATTCAAAGAATGATTCGGCTCTCTTATAATTGACAAAGCTTTGCCTGAGAATCATTCCGTCAAGTACACGATAACTATCTGGTAGCATCAACTCGCGCGACATTGTAATTTCCCGTTTTTCCCTGAATGTCAGACTGTCGAAAGGGATGCCTGGAGATAATAATGCGATGTTATCATTGAATAGCAAACTGGCGCTGCTCCATCTGTATCCATAAGGGGAAACGTCACGGCCAGCCACATAAGGATTTCGCTCAGAATACAATATCGCATTCCTCAAATTCTGAAGGTCAGTTATTTCCTTAATTTGAATATTCCACTTTACCAATGTCGGATTGCCACGTTTTATTTGATACCGGCTCATCAGTTTTCGTAAGTGATCCGTGAATGCGAGAACATTTTCGTACTTGCCCTCCATAACGTAATGGAGATGATTATTCATCTGCACGTCGTTAAGTAAAGTTACATTCTTAAAAGCAAGTGCAACTGCCGTAATGTTTGTTCCGGCTTTGAAATCTTCATCATTACTGAATAACAACCAGGGAAGGTTCTCCGTTGTAACTAAGAAATAAGGTCCGCCTTCCAGAAAAAGCTTCTCACACAGATTCTCTCTATCCCGATAATACATATCACTTCATTTCTTGCAAAATAAGTGATAATTATCCGTGTTATCCGTTTTTAAACGTTTATTTTTAAAAACCGCATCTCACGCATGTGAAACTGTGATTCTACGCCAAAAATAAAACGGATACTGCACACTTCTGTGAGCAGAAATGTGGCCTGGTGCTCACGTATCATGGTCTGGAGTGGCCCGGTGAGCAAAAACGGCCCTCGGTGCTCACGGAGCATGGTCTGGAGTGGCCCGGTGAGCAAAAACGGCCCTCGGTGCTCACGGAGCATGGTCGGGAGGCAGTCGGTGAGCAAAAACGGCCCTCGGTGCTCACGGAGCATGGTCGGGAGGCAGTCGGTGAGCAAAAACGGCCCCTGGTGCTCACGGATCATGGTCTGGAGTGGCCCGGTGAGCAAAAACGGCCCTCGGTGCTCACGGAGATGCCCGGTCGGGGTGGGCATGACGGGGGAATGGCCTGGAATGACGGAAAAATGACCGGGCATGACGGGGGAATGGCCTGGAATGACGGAAAAAGGGCCGGGCGCTCTACAGCACCAACTGGCCGCCGCGGTAGAAGTCTACGAGGCGGGCCTGGTAGAGATACTGGTAGGTGGCCTGGACCGAGTCGGACTGGGCTTTGATGTAGCGGGCCCGGGCCTCGTTGAATTCGGTGATGGTGGCCTTGCCGTTCTCGTACTTGGACTGGGTGAGCTGGAAGGCGTCGCGTGCGGCATCGGCGGCGGTTTGGGAAGATTCCCACTTGGCACGTGCGGCGACGGCGCTGTTCCAGGCCTGCTGAATCTCCTTGTAAAGGGTGTTGCCGGCGATCTTCATCTGAACTTCCTGGGCAGACTGCTGCAGCCTGGCGCTACGTACCTGGTTCCGCGTAGAGAATCTGTTGAATATCGGTATGTTAAGCGACAGCCCAACGTATTGGCTAAAATTGTTGGAAAGCTGGTCCCAGAAGCCCTGGGTGCCGAAAGATGAATAATAATTGGTCCCCAAGCCGGCCGATAAGGACAGGGACGGGTAGTACGACGCTTGCGCAATTTGCACTTGCTTCAGTGCACCGTCCAGCCTCAGTTTTTCGGCCTGGATTTCCGGTCTGATGTCAATGGCGTCGGCATAGACTACGTCAGGATCGGCGATGTAGATATCGTCCAGCGATACCTCGGGGCGCACGATGGAAAAGCTTTCCCAAGGGGCAACCTCCAGCAGCTGGGCCAGAGTCAGCAGCGATGTGCGAACGTTGCTCTCTGCCTCCACCAGTGTCACCTGGCTCTGGGCGAAAGTAGCCTTCTGCTGCGACAGCTCCGCGGCCGATGACCTGCCGGCCTCATACAGCCCCTCCAGACGTGCCACCTGCAGTGAATCAATTGCCAACTGCTCGCGTGCCACATCGGCAATCTCGTAATTGTACAGCACCTGCACGTAGGCCTGAGCCACCTGAACGCGGATATCGTTTCGGGCTTTCTCAAGGTCGGCCGTGGCTGCTTCCAGGTTCAGTTTGGCAAGCTGCATGCGCCGGGGCGTTGCCAGGCCGTCGAAAAGCGTCATGTTGGCGCCTACAGAAAAGCCCGTAGAAGCGGAGTTGCCACTTTCGTATGTGTTATTCCCGCCGATACCGCGCCCGAAGCTCCAGTTCTGGCTCACGGAACCGCTGACACCTGGAAGCCAGGACATGTCGGCAGTATTCTTTTCGATGCGACTGTACTCCTCGTTAAGCTCCTGCGTAGCAAGGCTTAAGTTGTGCTCCAGAGCCCAGGAAGTGCATTCGGCCAGAGTCCAGGGATGCGACAGGTCGGGAAGGCTGTCCGTGGGGGCGGTAAGGACCGCAAGTGCCACAATCAGTGCTTTCATAACTTACTTGCCTTTAATGATTTGAGGTCCACGGACAACGTCGTTCGTTGAAAGACCGCTCTTGATTTCGATCTTTACTCCGTCGGAAAGGCCCGTTACAACATCGCGCTTCTCCCAGCCTTCGGCCCCCTTGACGTAGACGAAGGTATTGTCGCCCTCCCACTGGATGGCGCTTTCGGAGAGGGTGAGAACGTCCTTCACTTCCTGTAGTACAATTTCGGCATTGGCGCTGTAGCCGCTGCGTATGGTTACGTCGGAAGGAACTGTCACAGAGGCCTTTATTTCGAACAGATTGGTGCCGCCGGACGCCGTTGCCTTAGGGGCGATGTACTCCAGCGCGGCGTCGAAGGACAGGTCCTGAAGCGCGCCCACGGTGATTCTGACGGGCAGTCCCACGCTCAGCTTCCCGACCTCGGTCTCGTCGATGTTTCCGTCGAAGATAAGGTCGTCCATGTTCGCAACGGTGGCAATGGTGGTACCGTCGTTGAAGGTATTGGACATCGTTACGGAATTACCCACTTTCACCGGCACATCCAGGATAAGGCCTGAAATGGTGGAACGGATGAGGGTGGTGCTCCCGCTTTTGTTGGATGACGAAACGCCGTCGCGAACAATCTCCAGGCTTTCCTGCGCCACCGCCCTTTCCTCCTCAGCCTGCTTCAGTGCCTGAGCCGCTTTCTCGTATTCTTCGGCCGTCACCAGATTCTGGTCGAAGAGCTTCTTTTCGCGGTCGAAATCTGTCTGGGCCTGCTTCAAGTTCACTTCGGCAAGACGAAGGCGGCTCTGGGCAGACGAGAGCTGGCTCATGTCCGGGATGACTTTGAGCTTGGCGATAATCTCGTCCTTCTGAACGGTCTGTCCCGCTTCCTTGTACAACTCCGCTACGATGCCGTTGATCTGAGGCTTTACGTTGACCTCGTCCCGGGGCTGGATCTTGCCTGTCACTACTGTCCCTCGTGAGATGTCGCCCATGGCAGGGGACAGCTCCTGATACTCGATTTCCTTAGGCTTCGAGCGTTGGAAGAGATAGGCGAAGGTGCCCACAAACACCATGACTATCAGGATAATCATAAGGATTTTACCAAACTTTTTCATATAGTTTTGTTTTTATTCGTCTCTCATTGCATCTACCGGTTTGATACTCATTGCGCGGGATGCCGGCATAAGGCCTGCAACAACGCCCAGGACAGTAAGCAGCGCTGCCGCCAGAACCGCTGTCCCGAACGAAACCTGGAATTGGGCTTGTTTCACGGCCATCTCAACCACTGAAAGTATACCAACGCTTACCACTATGCCCATCATTCCGGCCACCATCGTCAGCACTATGCTTTCTGAAATAATCTGTCCAAGAATCTGTTTCGGCGTTGCGCCTATTGCCCTGCGGATTCCGATTTCCGTGGTGCGTTCCTTCACGCTTACCATCATAATATTGGAGACGCCTATAACGCCGGCAAGCAGGGTTCCGAGGCCTATCAGCCAAACAAGGAAGTTGATACCCTTGAACAGGTTGTCCACTATTCCGAAGATGAGCTGTGTGTTAAGCAGGAACATGGCCTGCTCGTCCGTGGGGTCGATGTAATGCGCCCTGGAGATGATTTCCCTCACGCGGGGCGTAAGGTCGCTCATGGTGTAGCCTTCCTTTGCGGTGAAGCACAGCATGTGGATGTCATCACCGAGGTTGTAGGCCCTTCTGGCATGGTTGATAGGCAATGTTACTGCATCGGCGGCACGGCCGTTGAGGTTTATGCCTCCGGACTCTTTCCAGTCCACGCCTATCACTGTGTAGTAGCTGCCGCCGATACTGATGCGCTGGCCGCAGGGGTCACCGCCTTCCGGAAACAGGTTGGTGTAGACATTCTTGCCAATCACGCATACCTTGCGCTCCTGGGCGTTATCGGCGTCGTTTATGTACCTGCCGTAGTACATGTCGGGCGTTTCGATGTTTACGTAATCGGCCCTCTGGCCTTTAACTACGGCTTTGCTGTAAGTGTGTTCGTCCCGGTTCACGGTTTTGCCCCAAAGGCTCACGGAAGGCGTTACAGTTTCCAGCTCCGGCATCAGGTTTTTAAGGCGGTCTGCATCTGAATAGTTCAGATTCCAGCTCCGGCCTTTCTTGAAACCCTTGAAAGGCTTTGTAGTATTGTTGGTCGCAACGATGCAGGTGTTTTGCGCGAAGCCTTCGAAGTTGTTGTTCAGTATCTGCTTAAGCCCCGCACTGCCACCGGACAGCAGCATCAGCATGAAAACGCCCCAGAACACGCCGAAACCGGTAAGGAGGCTTCGGCTCCTGTTCCTCATGAGGCTGTCCAGGATTTCCCTGAAAGTATCTGTGTCGAATAGTTTCATTCTGCTCTCAGGGCTTCTATGGGTTTAACTTTTGCGGCTTTCCATGCGGGGATGGCACCGGCAATTGTACCGGCCACTATCAGAAGCAGAGTCGCTTCCAATGCTACATCAACGCCTACTGAAGGGTTTACCAGCATCTGTATCTGCTCCATGCCAAGGTCCACCTTGTGCTGGCCAACCGTCATTTCCATCACCTGGCATGCTACCATGCCAAGCAGCATTCCGATGTATCCGAACATGCCTGTGATGGTGACGCTTTCGGCAATAATCAAGGTCATTATGCTCCTTGGCTTTGCGCCGATGGCCTTACGGATGCCGAATTCGTGCGTTCGTTCCTTTACAGTGATGAGCATGATGTTGGATATGCCCACGATGCCGCTGATGAGGGTGAGTATGCCAAGAATCCAGAGCGCGATCCTGATTATGGACGATGCCTTGTTCATTTGCAAATTCTCTTTGTACCCATTCATGATCCATAGGCCGCGGTCGTCAGTCGGGGCTATGTCATGACGGCGTTTGAGGGCGCTGCCGTATTCTTCCTCGAAGGCTAAATGTTCCTGCAGCGTCTTTGGACCGTTAAGTGAGAATGTTATGCTTTCCACCTTGTCCGAAGCGTCGTACAGCCCTTTGTAGGTAGAGTAGGGGATTGCCGTGAGGCGACGCCAGTCCCTTTCGTCCTGGTGGGAAATGCCGACTACCTTGAAGGCTACGCCGCTTGCGTTAACCCATCGGCCGATAATCTCCTCCGGATTCTTGGGTGACAGCTCCTTTGCATGGTCCATGGGGATGACTGCTACTTTGCGCATTTCTTCCAGGTCGGCTTTGTTTATGAAACGGCCGAAAGCCATGCGTATCTTGTTCTTTTCCTGATATTCCGGGGTTACGCCTTCGATGTAGGCGCTAACTGTGATGCCATTCAGGCTCAGGGTGTCGCTACGGCCCTGAGTGGTGCGTGAAACGTCGTAAATAATTCCATCCCAATCCTTGCCTGCGGTGTATGCTACATCCTTTTCAGTGAGCTCGATTTTGCGGTTTGCCTGATAGCCGGCATAGGGTTCTGAGGTATACCAGCCTTCCACGTTCACTGTTTGCGAGATAAAGCTGTCCATGTTGCCCATGAAGGAGTTCATAAGGCCGTTCCCTGCGCCCAGGAGGGCTATGAGCAGGAAAATGCCCCAGCTCACCGCAAAGCCAGTGAGGGCCGTGCGCAGCTTGTTGTTCCTTAAGGAGCTCAGTATTTCATGGAATAGTTCTCTCATTTTACTTCATGAGCGGGCCGCCCCAGGCGTCGTGCTTTTCGTTTTCTTCGATATTTCCGATTATACCGTCCTTGATGTGGATTATCTTGTCGGTCTCGTTGGCCACGCCGCTTTCGTGGGTTACTACCACGATTGTGATGCCTTCTTCCTTATTTAGTTGCTTGAGGAGTTGCATCACTTCCACGCTGGTTTTGGAGTCCAGGGCGCCGGTGGGTTCATCGGCCAGGATAATCTGGGGCTTTGTTATAAGGGCGCGGGCAATGGCTACACGCTGCTTCTGGCCGCCGGACATCTCGTTGGGGAAGTGGCCGGCCCACTGCGTAAGCCCCAGTTTCTCCAGATATTCCATCGCTTTTTCATGACGCTCCTTGCGGGGGACACCTTGATAGTAAAGCGGCAGTTCAACGTTCTCTACGGCCGTTTTAAAGCCGATAAGGTTGAAACTCTGGAAGATGAAGCCTATCATGCGGTTGCGGTAGTCTGCCGCCTGCTTTTCACTGAGGTCCTTGATAAGTTTACCGGCAAGGGTATAAGTGCCCGTGTCGTAATTGTCCAGGATGCCCAGGATGTTAAGGAGGGTGGATTTTCCCGAACCGGATGCTCCCATGATGGACACGAACTCTCCTTTGTCGATGCTAAGGTTCACACCTTTAAGCACGTGCAGCGGCTGTCCGTTGTCGTAAGTCTTGTTAATGTCTTTGAGCTCTATGAGCGCCATTTTGCCGAGTGTATTAGTATGCTATTGCACTACAAAGATAAGGCGGATTTTTGAAACCGCCAAAGATTTCTGCAAAAAATTTACCAAAACTATTATTCTGGTACTCAAATAAGCGAAAAGCGTAATCCGGTTGGGGAATCTGATAAATTTTTATAATTTAGCGGTTCGAAAGACTTCGACAATAATTAAAGACTGAATATTATGGCAGATTTGACAAAGAAAACCCTCCGCGATTCGGCGGCGATGCGCTGGACAGCCCTTCTGCTCCTGGCCCTGGGCATGTTCTGTTCCTACATTTTCATGGATATCCTGTCTCCCATCAAGGACCTGATGCAGGAGACCCGCGGATGGGACAGCGCCTCGTTCGGCCGTATGCAGGGCGCCGAGGTATTCCTCAATGTGTATGTCTTCTTCCTGATTTTTGCCGGTATCATCCTGGACAAGATGGGGGTGCGCTTCACGGCGGTTCTTTCCGGCGCGGTGATGCTCTTCGGCGGTATCATTAAATTCTACGCCGTAAGTGACGCTTTCATCGGCACTGGCATGGAACGCTGGTTCACTGATCACCTGAACTGGAATGCAAATCTGCCAATCATCGGCGATATCATTCCCTTCGCGGCAGGAATGCCCGCATCGGCCAAACTGGCTGCCCTGGGCTTCATGTTCTTCGGCTGCGGCTGTGAAATGGCCGGCATTACGGTAAGCCGCGGTATCGTGAAATGGTTCAAGGGACGTGAGACGGCTCTGGCGATGGGTTCAGAGATGGCTCTGGCCCGCCTTGGCGTTGCCACCTGCATGATTTTCAGCCCCTATTTTGCCAAGCTCGGCGGCGAAATCCATGTTGCCAATTCCGTCAAATTCGGCGTTGTTCTTCTGTGCATCGCCCTCATGATGTTCGTGGTCTATTTCTTCATGGACAAGAAGCTGGACTCGCAGACCGGCGAGGCCGAAGAAAAGGACGATCCCTTCAAGATCAGCGACCTTGGCAAGATTTTCACCAGCCTTGGATTCTGGCTTGTGGCCCTGCTGTGCGTGCTGTACTATTCGGCCATATTCCCGTTCCAGAAGTACGCAGTGAACATGCTGCAGTGCAACCTGACGCTCAATCCCGCGGAAGCAGGCACATTCTGGGCAGGTGAAACTGTAACCATCGTCCAGTACATCATTATGCTCGTCGTTGCCATCTGCGCGTTCTCCAGCAACTTCTCAAAGCAGAAAGGCATGAAGTTCGGCCTTATGGGAGCCGCTGTCGTGGCACTGGTGGTTTATTGCTACATGGGCTATATGCGCGGAACGGCCGAGACTATCTTCGCAGTGTTCCCGCTGCTGGCTGTTGCCATTACCCCCATCCTGGGCAGCTATGTGGACCATAAGGGCAAGGCCGCCTCAATGCTTATGCTCGGCTCCATCCTGCTTGTGGTGTGCCACCTCACTTTCGCCTTCATCCTGCCCGCCTTCAAGGGCAATGCCGTTGGCGGTACTGTAGTGGCCTATGTAACTATTCTGGTTCTGGGTGCATCCTTCTCGCTGGTGCCTGCCGCCCTGTGGCCATCCGTCCCCAAGCTGGTTGACGAGAAGATCATCGGATCGGCCTATGCAGCCATCTTCTGGATCCAGAATATCGGCCTGGGACTGTTCCCTACGCTTATCGGCAATGTACTTGACAAGACCAATGCCCCCGGCACGGCCGCCCACGACCTCAACTACACCTGGGCGCTGGTAATGCTGGCCGCCCTGGGTATCGCTGCTCTCCTTATTTCGGTTTATCTGAAAGCCGTTGACAAGAAGAAGGGTTACGGCCTGGAACAGCCCAACATCAAGGACTAGAATCTCCTTAACATACTCATATAAATCAAATCGGTCAAAAAACGCACTTTTTGACCGATTTGAGTTGTTTATGGTCTAGGTCTACGGTGTTTTTGGACGAGGTCCCAAAATAGGTGCTGGACCTGGTCCACTGCATGTGTCTTAGAAGCCCCTCTATTGCCGAAGTGCTGGACCTGGTCCAAGGGCTATAATTGGACCAAGTCCAAAAATACTTGAGACCTCGTCCAATCATGCGGTGGACCAGGTCCAACGTATACGGGTTTCTGTGGCGGGCTCGATAAACCATGGTAGATTGGGGGCCATGCAGAACAAAATCTAAGAAAAAATACGTAAATTTGCACACTATGTACGAGTTGCTTGAACAAATACAATCTCCCGGGGACCTGCGGAAGTTGTCTCCTAAACAGCTGGAGCAGGTATGTGGGGAAATCCGCCGGTACATGGTGGAGTGCTGTGCTGTAAATCCCGGGCATCTGGGATCCAGCCTGGGCGCCGTGGAGCTTATCGTTGCGCTACATTATATATATAATACACCTGAGGACAAACTTGTTTTCGACGTAGGCCATCAGGCCTATGCCCATAAAATCCTCACCGGCAGGCGGGAAGCTTTCCGCAGAAACCGTATGGCGGAAGGGATCTCCGGCTTCCCCAAGCGGGACGAAAGCCCTTTCGACGCTTTCGGCGCCGGGCACTCGTCCACTTCCATTTCGGCAGCACTTGGTTTTGCCGAAGCAGCGCGCCTTCAGGGCCTGAAGTACAAGTCGGTTGCGATAATCGGCGACGGGGCCCTCACGGGCGGTCTGGCATGGGAAGGCCTGAATAACGCCGGCGCATCCAATGCCGACATTCTTGTAATCCTGAACGACAACAACATCTCCATAGACCAGAACACCGGGGGAGTGCACAATTACCTTCTGCACCTGACCACCATGCCTATCTACAACCGCGTCAAGAATAAGATCTGGCACACGATGGGCGAGGGGAAAGCGCGTGACTGGGTGCAGAAAAGGGTTATCGACACCAAGTCAAACCTGGTGCGCGGAAGCGGAGGCGCTATTTTCGAGGCTTTGGGTTTCAGGTATTTCGGCCCGGTGGACGGAAACGACATCGATCAGCTTGTCACAACGCTGGAGCGCCTGAGGAACCTTCACGGACCGCGCCTGTTGCACATACGTACCCGCAAAGGAAAGGGTTACGCCCCCGCAGAGGCCGACCCCACGACATGGCATGCGCCCGGGAAGTTCGACCCTTCAAACGGAGAAAGGATAAAGGCGGTTTACCCTGCAAGCAGGTATCAGGATGTCTTTGGCGAGGTTCTTACCGAACTTGCCGGCATGGATCCCAAAGTGGTCGGAATCACCCCTGCAATGGCCTCGGGCTGCGGAATGAACAAACTCCAGGCCGAATATCCTGACCGATTCTTCGACGTTGGAATCGAGGAAGGCCATGCCGTGACCTTCTCTGCAGGCCTTGCCGCCGCAGGTATGAAGCCTTTCTGCAATATTTATTCGTCATTCTCCCAGCGGGCCTATGACAATATTATACACGACATAGCCCTGCAGAATCTGCCTGTAGTGCTTTGCTTCGACCGCGCCGGCCTGGTTGGCGAAGACGGAGCCACCCACCACGGATGCCTGGACATGACGGCATATCGCAGTGTTCCAAACACCATTATTGCCGCACCTCGCAATGAGACGGAACTCAAACGCCTGATGTTTACGGGCCTCTCACTTGAGTCCGGTCCCATGATTATCCGTTATCCCCGCGGATGCGGCGAGGGTACTCCCTGGCGCGAAGCATCGTACGAGGTCCTTCCTGTCGGAAAAGGGGAGAGGCTTCTCGAAGGCCGTAAAGTCGCCGTTTTGGGTATAGGCCCTGTCGTGAACCGTGCCTTAGAAGCCGCGCAGCAGTACCCCGGCAAAGTGGCCGTTTACGATATGAGATATCTGAAACCTCTTGATAATGAAATACTTGAAGAGGTTGCTTCATTTAATGCCATTGTCACGGTTGAGGACGGCACGCTCAAAGGCGGCCTCTTCGGCGCTGTGAGCGAATACTTCGCAGGACGTCCCGATGCCCCCGTAATAAAAGGCGTAGGCATCCCCGACCGCTTTATCTCCCAGGACACCCAGAAAGCCCAGCGCGCATCCTGCGGACTGGACACCGCATCGCTGGAAGACATGCTTGGCGGGATGGTGTAAAAAATCTCGAAAAAGTTTTGCAGATTCAAAAAAAGTTCCTACCTTTGCAGTCCTTTCAGCAGGTGAAGGGTTCATTGAGCTGCCGATATAGCTCAGTTGGCCAGAGCACGTGATTTGTAATCTCGGGGTCGTGGGTTCGAATCCCTCTATCGGCTCGAAGGAGCTTTGAAAATATTGAAAAGCCAAATGGGAGGTTCGCATAGTGGCAATTGCGGCGGACTGTAAATCCGCTCCCTCAGGGTTCGGTGGTTCGAGTCCACCACCTCCCACAATCTTCGAGACAAGCGGAAGTAGCTCAGTTGGTAGAGCATCAGCCTTCCAAGCTGAGGGTCGCGAGTTCGAACCTCGTTTTCCGCTCAAGGAAATATAAAAAGCCGGTGTAGCTCAGGGGTAGAGCGCATCCTTGGTAAGGATGAGGTCATGAGTTCAATTCCCATCACCGGCTCTTTTTTTGGGTTTCGGCCCTTTTAAAAGCAACAATTGTTTAAACAATAATAAAAACTATGGCAAAAGAAACATTCCAGAGAACCAAACCGCATGTCAACATCGGTACTATCGGCCACGTTGACCACGGTAAGACCACCCTCACCGCCGCTATCACCAAGGTGCTTGCAGAGCGCGTAAGCGGTAACGCTGACAAGGTGAAGAGCTTCGACCAGATCGACAACGCTCCCGAAGAGAAAGAGCGCGGTATCACCATCAACACCGCTCACGTTGAGTACGAGACTGAAAAACGTCACTACGCTCACGTTGACTGCCCTGGCCACGCCGACTATGTGAAGAACATGGTTACCGGTGCTGCCCAGATGGACGGTGCTATCCTTGTGGTGGCCTCCACCGACGGTCCCATGCCTCAGACCCGTGAGCACATCCTGCTCGCCCGTCAGGTTAACGTGCCTAAGATCCTCGTTTTCATGAACAAGGTTGACCTTGTTGACGACGAAGAAATGCTCGACCTCGTAGAAATGGAAATCCGTGACCTCCTCGGCTTCTACAAGTTCGATGAGGACTGCCCCATCATCCGCGGTTCTGCACTTGGTGCTCTGAACGGTGAGAAAGTTTGGGAAGACAAGGTTATGGAACTCATGAACGCTGTTGATGAGTACATTCCCCTCCCTGAGCGTCTCGTGGACAAGGACTTCCTTATGCCTATCGAGGACATCTTCTCCATCACCGGCCGTGGTACTGTTGTTACCGGTCGTATCGAGAGCGGCACCATCCACGTGAACGATCCTGTGGAACTCGTCGGCTTCGGCGACGAACCCCGCACTTCCGTGGTTACCGGTGTTGAAATGTTCCGCAAGCTCCTCCCTCAGGGTGAAGCAGGTGATAACGTAGGTCTTCTCCTCCGTGGCGTTGACAAGAAGGAAGTGAAGCGTGGTGAGGTTGTTGCCAAACCCAAGTCCATCACTCCCCACACCGAATTCAAGGCTCAAATCTATGTTCTGAAGAAAGAAGAAGGTGGCCGTCACACTCCTTTCCACAATCACTATCGTCCTCAGTTCTTCATCCGTACTCTGGATGTGACCGGCGAAATCCGCCTCCCCGAAGGCGTGGAGATGGTTATGCCTGGCGATAACGTGGAAATCACCGTTAAGCTCATCACCCCCGTTGCTATGAATAACGGTCTCCAGTTCGCTATCCGCGAAGGTGGTCGTACCGTTGGCGCAGGCCAGGTGATCGGCATCATCGAGTAATTCTCGAGCCATTAATTAGTGTGGTCCCAGACGTGGGGCCACACATTCACAGGGGAATAGAACAAGGGTAGTTCAGCGGTCTCCAAAACCGTCGATGTGGGTTCGAATCCTGCTTCCCCTGCAAATATCAAAGGTTACGATTTGGTAAATGTTTAACAGCGTGCCGGATTCCCGCTTCCAATTTTCCGGTACCATTGTAAGCAAAGATGAGTAAGTTCATTAACTATCTTAAGGAGTCCTACACGGAACTCACCAAGAAGGTCACCTGGCCCACCTGGGAGAAACTGCAGAGCAGCGCACTTCTGGTACTGGTCGCCACGCTGATCCTTGCCGTCGTGGTTTTCGTGATAGACTTTGCTTTCCAGCATCTGATGGAGTTTGTGTATTCCATCCAATTCTAACTGTAACTAAACCCTATGGCTGAGAAGAAATGGTACGTGCTGCGTACCGCGGGAACCAAGGAAAAGAAAGCCGCCGAATATCTTGTTAAAGAAATTGAGAGACACGCCGATCTGCAAGCAATTGTGGACCAGGTGCTTGTTCCTGTAAAAAAGGAAATTGTCACCAAGAATGGCAAGCGCAAGGAAGTGGAGAGACTCCTCTATCCCGGCTATGTGCTCATTCACGCGGAACTCAATCCCGACCTTGAATACGTTATTCGCAACGGCATCCCCGGCATGTCCGGTTTCCTTACCGAAAAGACCGGTAACGGTCCCACCGAAAGAGTCCCCGTTCCTATCCGCGAAGAGGAAGCCCAGAGAATTCTTGGCATCCAGGACGAGAATGCAGTGAATGCAGCCGAAACGGAAATCAACTTCGAGGTAGGGGAGAGCGTTCGCATAACCGACGGCCCGTTCGCCGGCTTCGACGGTACAGTAGAAGAAATCATCGAGGAAAGAAGCAAATTAAAGGTAGTGGTTGTGATCTTTGGAAGGAAGACCCTTCTGGAACTCAGCTTTACACAAGTAACTAAAGAGTAAAAGTAATCATGGCAAAAGAAGTTTCCGGATTCATCAAGCTCCAAATCAAAGGCGGAGCAGCGAATCCTGCACCCCCGGTAGGACCTGCACTTGGTTCCAAGGGCCTCAACATCATGGACTTCTGCAAGCAGTTCAACGCCCGCACTCAGGATCAGGCCGGTAAGGTCCTCCCTGTTGTGATCACCGTGTTCAGCGACAAGTCCTTCTCGTTCGAGGTCAAGCAGCCCCCCGTGGCCGTATCGCTCAAGGAAGCCGCTAAGATCAGCAAAGCTTCCGGCGAACCTAACCGTAAGAAAGTTGCAACCGTGACCTGGGATCAGGTCAAGGAAATTGCCCAGTCCAAGATGCCCGACCTCAACGCCTTCACTCTGAAGAGCGCCATGTCCATGGTCGCCGGCACCGCCCGTTCCATGGGTATCAAGGTGGAAGGCCAGTTCCCTGAAAACCTCTAAACCGCGTGAACTATGAGCAAATTGACCAAAAATCAGAAAGCGGTTCTTGCAAAATTCGACAAGACCAAGGTATATCCCGTAGCCGAGGCATGCGCCCTGCTTAAGGAAATCACCTATACCAAGTTCGACGCATCCGTGGAAATCACCACCAACCTTGGCGTTGACCCCCGTAAGGCCAACCAGATGATTCGTGGCGTTGTCACCCTTCCTCAGGGAACCGGTAAAGTTACCCGTGTTCTGGTACTTTGCACCCCCGACAAGGAAGCCGAGGCAAAGGAAGCAGGCGCAGACTATGTGGGCCTGGACGAATACATCACCAAGATCAAGGAAGGCTGGACCGATGTGGATGTCATCATCTGCACCCCGTCCGTGATGGCCAAGGTCGGTCAGATCGGCCGTATCCTCGGTCCCCGCGGCCTCATGCCTAACCCCAAGACCGGCACCGTGACCATGGAAGTTGGCAATGCCGTCAAGGAAGTCAAGGGTGGTAAGATCGACTTCAAGGTGGACAAGACCGGTATTATCCACGCCGCTATCGGCAAGGCTTCCTTCACCGCAGAAGCAATCGAGGAGAATGCCCGTGCATTCGTCAGCGCTGTCCTTAAACTGAAGCCTCAGGCCCTCAAGGGTACCTACTTCAAGAGCGCTACCATCTGCACCACCATGAGCCCTGCCATCAAGCTGGACATCAAAGGTTTCACCGCTGAATAATCTGTAGGAGGAAAAGAAATGAAAAAAGAACTGAAAGAACAGGTTATTGCTGCGATCAAGGCCAATATCGCCGAACGCCCCAATTTCTACATCGTTGACATCGCCGGCCTCAATGCGGAAGACACCGCAAAGCTTCGCCGCGACTGCTTCAACGACGGTATCAAGCTCACCGTCGTCAAGAACACCCTGTTCCACAAGGTGATCAAAGACGCCCAGAACCCCGAGATGGAACTTCTGGTTCCCGCTCTGGAAGGCAACACCGCCATCATGTACACCGAGGCTCCTGCAGTTCCTGCAAAGCTCATCAAGAAGTACAACATGGCCGGTAGCGAAAAGCCCGCTCTCAAAGCTGCATACGTGCAGGAGTGCGCTTTCGTAGGTGCCGACAAGCTGGAAGAGCTCATCAACATCAAGTCTCGCGAGGAACTCATCGGACAGATCATCGGTATGCTCCAGTCCCCTCTGCAGAACGTTATTTCCGCCCTGCAGAACGCCGGTGGCCAGACCATCGCCGGTGTCCTCAAGACCATCGAAGAAAAGAAAAACTAATAATAACAATTTTAAAGTATTACAATTATGGCAGACGTTAAGAAACTCGCAGAGGAACTTGTAAACCTCACCGTCAAAGATGTCCAGGAACTCGCAAAGGTCCTGAAGGAAGAATATGGTATTGAGCCCGCTGCTGCAGCAGTTGCAGTTGCCGCTCCTGCCGCTGGTGCAGAAGCTGCTGCCCCCGCAGAGCAGACCGAATTCGATGTTATCCTCACCAGCGCTGGCCAGGCTAAGCTCCAGGTCATCAAGGCTGTCAAGGAGAACGCCGGTCTTGGCCTTAAAGAGGCTAAGGAGCTGGTAGACAAGGCCCCCGTTGCCGTTAAGGAGAAAGTCTCCAAGGCAGAGGCTGAGGCCCTGAAGGCTGCCCTCGAGGAAGCCGGCGCCGAGGTTGAGGTTAAGTAACCCCGCCGCTCCCTATAAGGGATGCACAACACAGGTTTAGAGCCCAAAGTAGGCTCTAAACCTTTTTTCCGTCTTAAAAATTTTCCCCAAAACGAAGGCAGAACATGTCTAATAAGACTACCCAACAGCGAATTAACTTCGCAACTTCCAAAATTCTGGAATACCCTGACCTTCTGGAGGTCCAGCTGGGATCTTTCAAAGATTTCTTCCAGCTGGAAACCACACCGGACAGCCGCCGCTCGGAAGGCCTGTTCCAGGTATTCCAGGAGATTTTCCCGATCGAGGATACGCGGAACAACTATCAGCTCACCTTCATCGATTACTTCATCGATCCGCCGCAGTATTCCATCGAGGAATGTCTTGAGAGAGGACTTACCTACAACGTTCCTCTGAAGGCAAAACTCCGCCTTTCATGCACGGACCCGGAGCACGAGGACTTCGACACCCGCGTGCAGGACGTATATCTCGGGAACATCCCCTACATGACTCCCGCCGGTACGTTCATCATCAACGGCTCCGAGAGAATTATAGTTTCGCAGCTTCACCGTTCCCCCGGTGTGTTCTTCGACCAGTCGATGCACGCCAACGGTACCAAACTTTATTCTGCCCGCATCATTCCTTTCAAGGGCTCATGGATTGAGTTCGCGACGGACATCAACAACGTGATGTACGCCTACATCGACCGTAAGAAGAAGCTGCCCGTAACAACCCTTCTGAGGGCTATCGGATATTCGTCCGATAAAGATATCCTGGACCGTTTCGGCCTGGCCGACGAAGTGGAAGCCACCGAAGAAGTCCTGAAGGAGAATGACGGCCGCAAACTGGCCGCCAACGTCCTGAAGACCTGGATCGAGGACTTCGAAGACGAGGATACCGGTGAGGTCATCCCCATCGAGCGTACCGTTCCCATCGTGGAAAGGGGCGAAATCCTTGACGAAGACACCATCCGCCGCATTCTTGACACCGAGGCAAAGACTATCCTCCTGCAGAAGGACGAAAGCGTCTCGGCCGAGAATACCATTATCTACAACACCCTGCAGAAGGATCCGACCAACACGGAAATCGAAGCTGTCAACTACATCTACAAGCAGCTCCGCAACTCCGAACCGCCGGATGAGGCTACCGCCCGCGACGTCATCGACAAGCTCTTCTTCTCCGAGAAGCGCTATGACCTTGGCAGCGTAGGCCGCTACCGCCTTAACAAGAAACTTAGCCTGGACATCGATCCGGGTGTGCGTGTTCTCACCAACACCGACATCGTCGAAATCATCAAGTACCTGATCCAGCTCATCAACAGCAGGGCCACCGTGGATGATATCGACCACCTTTCCAACCGTCGCGTCCGCACAGTGGGCGAACAGCTTGCAAACCAGTTCAGCGTAGGTCTCAGCCGCATGGCCAGGACCATCCGCGAAAGGATGAACGTAAGGGACAGCGAGCAGTTCAACCCTATCGACCTGATCAATTCGAAGACTCTGTCCTCGGTTATCAATTCCTTCTTCGGCACCAGCCAGCTGTCCCAGTTCATGGACCAGACCAACCCGCTGGCCGAAATCACCCACAAGAGGCGTCTCAGCGCCCTCGGCCCCGGCGGTCTTTCCCGTGACCGCGCCGGCTTCGAAGTCCGCGACGTGCACTACACCCACTACGGCCGTCTGTGCCCTATCGAGAGCCCTGAAGGTCCGAACATCGGTCTTATCAGCTCCCTGTGCGTGTATGCCCGCATCAACGGCCTCGGCTTCATCGAGACTCCCTACCGCGAAGTTCACGACGGTAAAGTGGACCTGAGCGACAAGGGCTGGAAGTACATGAGCGCCGAAGAAGAGGAAAGCCAGCACGTGGCACTTGCCAATGTTGGCATGTCCGACGACGGCCAGCTTCTTGACGAGCGCATCCAGTGCCGTCTTGAGGCCGACTTCCCGCTGGTTTCCAAGGAAGAAGTGAACTACATGGACGTAGCCCCCAACCAGATGGCTTCCGTGGCTGCTTCCCTCATTCCCTTCCTGGAGCACGACGACGCCCACCGCGCCCTGATGGGTGCCAACATGATGCGTCAGGCAGTTCCGCTGCTCTCTCCCGAAAGCCCTATCGTGGGTACCGGTCTGGAGCAGAGGGTTTGCGTGGACTCCCGCACCCAGGTCATCGCCCTCAGAAACGGTGTCGTGACCTATGTGGACGCCAATGAAATCCATATCAAGTACGACCGTACGGAAGACGAGAAGTTCGTATCCTTCCTCCCCGAGGAAACCGTTTACAAACTCCCCATCTACCGCCGCACCAACCAGAGTACCACCATCATGCTCAAGCCCCTTGTCCGCAAAGGCGACAAGGTGAAGGCAGGCCAGGTGCTCACCGAAGGCTATGCAACCCAGAACGGCGAACTTGCCCTGGGACGCAACCTCATGGTGGCATTCATGCCCTGGAAGGGTTACAATTACGAAGACGCCATAGTCCTCAGTGAAGAGATGGTAAAGTGGGATGTGCTCACTTCCATCCATGTGGACGAATACCTGACCGAGGTCCGCGAAACCAAGCGCGGTATGGAGGAACTTACCTCCGATATCCCCAACGTCAGCGAAGACGCCACCAAGGACCTGGACAAGAACGGTATCGTACGCATCGGCGCCCACATCGAGCCCGGTGACATCATGATCGGTAAGATTACCCCTAAGGGCGAAAGCGATCCTTCCCCTGAAGAGAAGCTCCTGAAAGCCATCTTCGGCGACAAAGCCGGCGACGTGAAAGACGCTTCCCTGAAGGCCAATCCTTCCCTCAGCGGTACCGTAATCAAGACCGCCCTCTACACCAAGGTGTCCAAGGACAGCGGCAAGAAGGGTGCGAAGTCCGAACTGAAGACCCGTCTTGAAATCAAGCAGCAGGAATTCGATGCAGCGGCCGAAAAACTCCGTGCCGGCTTCATCGAAAAACTCTGGAGTCTCGTGGAAGGCAAGAAGAGCGCAGGCGTAAGCGACCTCTACGGCGTGGAAATCTTCCCCAAGGGCAAGGAATTCACCCTGCAGGGCCTGAAGGACTGCGACTACCAGAACATCTCCACCGCCAAGTGGTGCAACGACGCCAAGACTTCGGCCATGGTGCGCGACCTTATCTCCGGTTACAGCATCGCCCATAAAGAGGCCGAAACCCGCGCCCGCCGCGAACTTGACAAGATCAAGGTAGGTGACGAACTGCCCAACGGCGTTATGCAGATTGCAAAGGTCTACATCGCCAAGAAGCGTAAGATCACTGTAGGTGACAAGATGGCCGGCCGTCACGGTAACAAGGGTATCGTGGCCAAGATCGTCCGCCAGGAGGATATGCCGTTCCTCGAGGATGGAACTCCCGTGGATATCGTCCTGAACCCTCTGGGCGTGCCTTCACGTATGAACCTGGGCCAGATTTACGAGACCGTGCTCGGTTGGGCCGGCCGTGAACTTGGCGTAAAGTTCTCCACTCCCATCTTCGACGGCGCCTCCATCGACGAAATCTGCGATTACACCGACAAGGCCGGCGTTCCCCGCTTCGGTAAGACCCGTCTGCGCGACGGCGGTACCGGCGACTGGTTCGACCAGCCTGCAACCGTAGGTGTAATCTACATGATCAAGCTCGGTCACATGGTTGACGACAAGATGCACGCCCGTTCCATCGGACCTTACTCCCTCATCACCCAGCAGCCTCTCGGCGGTAAAGCCCAGTTCGGTGGTCAGCGTTTCGGTGAAATGGAAGTATGGGCCCTGGAAGCCTACGGTGCTGCAAACGCCCTTCAGGAAATCCTCACCGTCAAGTCCGACGACGTGAACGGCCGTTCCAAGACGTACGAAGCCATTGTCAAGGGTGACCCGATGCCCACTCCCGGCATCCCCGAATCCCTGAACGTGCTCCTGCACGAGCTTCGCGGCCTTGGCCTCAAGGTTACTTTGGACTAATCTTGGATTATTAGAAAGAAAAGACTATGCCTGCTTTTAACAATAAAGAAAACAAGGTAAAGAGCAATTTCTCCCGCATTTCCATTTCGCTCGCTTCTCCGGAAGACATCACCGAGCGTTCCTGCGGCGAGGTCCTGAAGCCGGAAACGGTCAACTACAGGACATATAAGCCGGAGCGTGATGGTCTCTTCTGCGAGAAGATTTTCGGCCCCACCAAGGACTACGAGTGCTACTGCGGCAAGTACAAGAGAATCCGCTACCGCGGAATCGTGTGCGACCGCTGCGGCGTGGAAGTCACGGAGAAGAAAGTGCGCCGCGAAAGGATGGGTCACATCACCCTTACCGTTCCCGTCGCCCACATCTGGTACTTCAAGAGTGCTCCCAACAAGATCAGCGCCCTTCTGGGGGTCCCTTCCAAGAAGCTGGAATCCGTCATCTACTATGAGAAATACATAGTGGTGAACCCCGGCATCCTGGGCACCGAAGAAGTAGCCCCCGAGTATCGCCTTTCCAAGCTCGACCTCCTGTCCGAGGACGAGTATTTCACCGCCCAGGACCGTCAGGCCGAAATCCGCCGCCGCAAGACGGAGGAAGGCCTGGTATGGGAGGATGAGATGAACTTCGTCGCCAAAATGGGTGCCGAAGGCATCTACGACCTCCTGAAGGAGATCGACGTGGAAGAGCTGGGCCGCAGCCTGCGCCGTCAGATGATTGCCGAAGGCTCCCAGCAGCGCAAGACCGAAATCCTCAAGCGCCTGTCTGTGGTGAAGTGGTTCCAGGAGTCCAAGGACGTGAACCGTCCCGAGTGGATGATCATGAAGGTCATCCCCGTTACTCCTCCGGACCTCCGCCCTCTGGTTCCGCTTGATGGCGGCCGTTTCGCCACCTCCGACCTCAACGACCTGTACCGCAGGGTTATCATCCGCAACAACCGCCTCAAGAAGCTCATCCAGATCCAGGCTCCTGAAGTGATTCTCCGCAACGAGAAGCGCATGCTCCAGGAAGCTGTGGACAGCCTCTTCGACAACTCCAAGAAGTCTTCTGCTGTAAAGAGCGACTCCAACCGCGCCCTCAAGTCCCTTTCGGACTCCCTGAAGGGTAAGCAGGGCCGCTTCCGCCAGAACCTCCTTGGTAAGCGCGTGGACTATAGCGCCCGTTCGGTTATCGTCGTAGGTCCCGAACTCAACATGCACGAGTGCGGTCTTCCCAAGTTCATGGCCGCCGAGCTTTACAAGCCTTTCGTTATCCGCAAGCTCATCGAGCGCGGTATCGTCAAGACCGTAAAGAGTGCAAAGAAGATCGTGGACCGCAGGGATCCCGTCATCTGGGATATCCTCGAGAACGTGATGAAGGGCCATCCGGTGCTCCTGAACCGTGCACCTACCCTGCACCGTCTGGGTATCCAGGCCTTCCAGCCCCGCATGATCGAGGGTAAGGCCATCCAGCTGCATCCTCTTGCCTGTACCGCTTTCAACGCCGACTTCGACGGTGACCAGATGGCTATCCACCTGCCTCTTGGCAATGCGGCCATCATGGAGGCACAGCTCCTCATGCTGGGTTCCCACAACATCCTTAACCCCGCCAACGGCAGCCCTATCACCGTGCCTTCACAGGACATGGTTCTGGGTCTGTACTATATCACAAAAGAGCGTCCCGGCGCAAAGGGCAGCGGACAGAAGTTCTACGGCCCCGAAGAAGTCATCATCGCCTTTGACGAAAAAGTCATCGACATGCACGCCCCCATCGAGGTCCGTCTCCCCAAGGACAAGCAGGACCTCTCCAAGGGCTACGAGATGGTGAAAACCACCGCCGGCCGCATCATCGTGAACCAGTACATGCCCGAGGAAGTTCCCTATGTGAACGAAGTTCTGGGTAAGAAGTCCCTCAGGAGCGTCATTACCAACGTGATCAAGTCCACCGGCGTTACCCGTACCGCCCAGTTCCTTGACGACATCAAGAACCTCGGTTACGACCAGGCCTTCCGTGCAGGTATCTCCTTCAACCTCGGCGACGTTCTCATCCCCGAGGAGAAGACAGCCCTCATCGAGAAAGGCTACGCCGACGTAGAAGCCATCAAGAGCAACTACGCCATGGGCTTCATCACCAACAACGAGCGTTACAACAAGGTGATCGACCTATGGACCTCGATCGACAATCAGCTCACTTCCATCGTGAAGAAGCAGATTTCGGCCGACCAGCAGGGCTTCAACCCCGTATACATGATGCTGGATTCCGGCGCCCGTGGTTCAACCCAGCAGATCAAGCAGCTCTGCGGCATGCGCGGCCTCATGGCCAAGCCCCAGAAGAGCGGCGCTGCAGGTGCCGAAATCATCGAGAACCCTATCGTGTCCAACCTGAAGGAAGGCATGACCGTGCTGGAATACTTCATTTCCACCCACGGTGCACGTAAGGGTCTGGCCGATACCGCTCTGAAGACCGCTGATGCAGGTTACCTCACCCGTCGTCTCGTGGACGTATCGCACGACGTGATCATCACCGAGGAAGACTGCGGCACCCTCCGCGGCCTCATCGCCACCGCAATCAAGAACAAGGACGAAGTTGTGGAATCCCTGGGTGAAAGGATCCTCGGACGTACTTCCGTGCACGATATTTTCAACCCGCTTACCGGCGAGCTCATCATCCGTGCAGGTGAAGAAATCCGCGAGGATACCGCCGCACTCATCGACACCCTCCCCATCGAGCAGGTCGAAATCCGCAGCGTTCTCACCTGCGAATCCCGCAAGGGCGTGTGCGCCAAGTGCTACGGCCGCAACCTCGCCACCTCCCGCATGGTGGAAACCGGCGAAGTTGTCGGCGTTATCGCAGCACAGTCCATCGGTGAACCTGGTACCCAGCTTACCCTGCGTACCTTCCACGTCGGTGGTACCGCCTCCGGTTCCGTGGCCGACAACACCATCGAGTCCAAGTACGAAGGCCGCCTCGAATTCGAGGAACTCCGTACCATCGACAGGGTTGACGAAGACGGCAGCGTGAAGCAGGTTGTGGTGTCCCGCATGACAGAACTCCGCATTAAGGACGAGCGCACCGGCATGACCTATTCCCAGTACGACATCCCCTACGGCTCCGTGCTGTACTTCAAGGATGGCGACATGGTCAAGAAGGGCGACCTCATCTGCGAATGGGATGCCTACAACGCTACCACCATCGTGGAAACTGCCGGCACCATCCGCTTCGAGAACATGATCGAAGGCACCACCTACCGCGAGGAAAGCGCCGACGAATTCGCCACCAACACCGACAAGGTCATCATCGAATCCCGTGACAAGACCAAGAGCCCCGCAATGCTCATCGTCGGCGAGGACGGGCAGATCCTTCGTCAGTACAACCTGCCTGTGGGTGCCCACATCATGATGAACGACGGCGACAAGGTGAAGATCGGCGATGTTATCATCAAGATCCCCCGCGCCATTGGCAAGGCAAGCGATATTACCGGCGGTCTGCCTCGCGTTACCGAGCTCTTCGAAGCCCGTACTCCTTCCAACCCCGCCATACTCTCCGAAATCAACGGTGAGGTCCTCATGGGCAAGGTCAAGAGGGGTAAGCGCGAGATTATCGTGAAGAACCGCAGCGGCAAGGAATGCCACTACGAGGTTCCCATGACCAAGCAGATCCTGGTTCAGGAGAACGACTATGTGAAGGCCGGCACCCGTCTGTCCGACGGTGGCACTTCACCTACCGACATCCTGAACATCCTCGGTCCTGTAAAGGCTCAGGAATACATCGTGAACGAAATCCAGGCTGTGTACCGTCTGCAGGGCGTTAAGATTAACGACAAGCACTTCGAGATAATCGTACGCCAGATGATGCGCAAGGTCCAGATCAACGACCCCGGCGACACAGAATTCCTCTCCGAGGAGCTCGTGGACAAGTGGGAGTTCATGGACCGCAACGATGCCATCTTCGGCAAGTTCATCGTGGAAGACGCCGGAGACAGCATCCGCTTCCAGGAAGGCGACATTATCAACGCCCGCGACCTCCGCAGTGAGAACTCCTCGCTGGAGCGCCAGGGTGCCAAGCTCATCGCCGCACGTCCCGCCAAGCCTGCAACCGGCTCACAGGTACTCCAGGGTATCACCCGTGCCGCCCTAAAGACCGGTTCCTTCATCAGCGCCGCTTCCTTCCAGGAAACCACCAAGGTCCTGTCCGAAGCTGCCATCCGTGCCCGCGTGGACTACCTCGAGGGCCTGAAGGAGAACGTCATCTGCGGTCACCTGATTCCCGCCGGTACCGGCCTTGCCCGCTACCAGGACATCGTGGTCGGTTCCAAGACCGAAGCCATGGACGCCATGAACGAGCTCTAACAGCTCAATGCATAAAAAATGCTGGCCTCGCAGTTTTGCGGGGCCAGTTTTTTTGCAGTGTATGGTCAGAGTGCCAGACGGAAACCGATGGTGCCTTTGAACTGGTGGGCGAAGTTCTCGCCGCGGTTGCTCACGCGGCAGGCTGTCCAGGAGGATGATGCACTGCCGCCCCGTATGCCGCGAAGGTCGGCGCCGTTACGTGCTTCAGAGGGGCCGACAGGATTCACCTGATCCTCGGAAGAATACGGGCCGGGGCGGTCCTGAACCCATTCCCAGGCGTTACCTGACATATCGTAGATGCCAAGGATATTCGGATACAGTCCAGCCACAGGGCAGGTTTTTTTGTCAGGAGTGGAGCACTGCACAACCTCGCGGGTCGAGTCCCAGCCTGCAAAGCAGTAGTTCTTGTTCTTCACTCCGTCTTTTGCGGCATACTCCCACTCCGCCTCTGTAGGAAGACGGAAAGGTATGCCGGTAAGGCCGCTGAGCTTGGTAACGAACTTCTGCGCCATATCCCAGGAAATACCGGCCATTATGCCCTTGGCCGAGGTGTCCCCACCCATGACAGCAGCCCAAAGCGCGGCCGATACCTCTGCCGTGCCTATAGCATAGCCGTCAAGCACAACAGCGCGGATTTCCGGATTCTTCACTATCCCCTGGTCGAAGGTTTCGCCCATCATAAAGAAGTCCGGCGATACCTTTCTGAGCTTCAGTGTCTGATCCTTAACAGGAACCGTGTAAAATCCATCCGATTCAAACGGTTTTAGATTGTCGATGGAAGTCTTCGGCCCTCCTGAGCAGGAAAGCAAGGCCAGCAGGGAAAAGAACAGGATTGTTTTTCTCATAACTCTTTGTTTTGCCCAAAGGTAAGAAAAAACCGACTATTCCATCACGGTAACTTTCAGGACCATGTCAGGCCAGTACTTGGGATCGGGGTCCACGAAGAAGTCCGTGGCGGTGAAGTATACGTACACTGTACTTACAGTCCATTCGTAGTCCAGGTAGGTGGAGTACAGGATTTGGTCGTCAAGGCCAAAGTTTTCGGCTTCGGCGCGGACAACAGGGAGGGGGGTCCAGTAAATCTGGCCGGCCTTGTCCTTTAGTTGCCGGCTAACCATTACGTCGCCTTTGTTAACGACACTGGAAGTGATGGCCGGGACATCCAGCTGTACCATCAGGTTGAAGCCGTTTTCCATAACTTCTACCTTATCCCAGTCTTTGTTTGTAACGTTGTAGGTGTACTGTTTGATTTTGACGCCTTCTGTATAGTAATACTTTTCGCAGGAGGTCAGAAAGGCCATGGCCGCGAGCATTGCAATGATAATCCTCTTCATAGCTTTAATATTTTTAGGGGTCCGGGGTTAGGTGTTTCAATTATTGTGCCGATTCAGGAAGCACTCCACTGTGTTCTCCATGAGGCAGGCTATGGTCATTGGCCCAACGCCGCCGGGGACGGGGGTTATGGCCGATGCTTTTTCGGCTACAGGGCCGAAGTCCACATCACCGCAGAGCGCGCCTGTTTCGGGGTCCCGGTCCATGCCCACGTCAATGACGACAACGCCGGGAGAAACCATATCGGCTGTGACGGTATGCGGATGACCGGCTGCTACGACAAGTATTTCGGCCTGGCGGGTGACCTCCGGGAGATTGACCGTGCGGGTGTGGCACATGGTAACGGTGGCATTGGCGTCCAGGAGCATTTTTGCGACGGGAAGGCCGACGATATTGCTTCGGCCGATAACGACGGCCCGCTTGCCTTTCGGGTTCATGCCGATGGCCTCCAGCAGTTTCATTATGCCTTTGGGCGTGCAGGGGCTCATGTGAGGCGTCTTCTGCCACAGGCCGGCGACGTTAAGGGGATGGAATCCGTCCACGTCCTTTTCCCTGGCGATGTTCTCGATAACCTTTGCCTCGGATATGTGCCGAGGGAGAGGAAGCTGGACAAGTATACCGTCTACGCTGTCGTCGGCGTTAAGCTGACGCACTTTTGCCAAGAGCTCTTCTTCTGGCGTTTCTTCCGGCAGGATTATGGTCGTGTTCTTTATTCCGCAGACGTCGCATGCCTTTGCCTTGTTACGAACGTAAACAACGCTGGCGGGGTCTTCTCCTACGCGAACGACCACAAGGTGTGGCACCCTGCTTCCTGAGGCGGCAATTTCCTCCACCTTCGCTTTTACTTCGGCCTTGAGCGCGGCCGAAATCGCTTTTCCGTCGATAATAGTCATATTCACTGTCATTCCGGGCGGGCCCTGAGCCTGTCGAAGGGTGACCCGGGATCTCATTTCTACTGCAAATTTACGAAAATATACTTATCTTTGTAGGAATATGAGACCATTATATCTTACCAATACCCTTTCCAGGCAAAAGGAACTGTTCAAGCCCATCCACGAAGGACATGTGGGAATGTACGTATGCGGCCCTACCGTATACGGGGACGCCCATCTGGGCCACGCCCGTCCCGGAGTCACATACGACGTGCTTTTCAGGCTTCTGAAATACCTGGGCTACAAAGTACGCTACGTCCGCAACATCACCGACGTAGGCCATCTAGAGCAGGACGCCGATGAAGGCGAGGATAAAATCGCGAAAAAAGCCCGTCTGGAGCAGCTGGAACCCATGGAGGTGGTCCAGTACTTCACCGAACGCTACCATGAGGCAATGCGCCTCCTGAATACGGAATCGCCGTCCATAGAGCCCCGTGCATCGGCCCATGTGATTGAGCAGATAGCAGCAGTGAAGGCCATTCTGGAAGCGGGTTACGCATACGAAAGCAACGGCTCAGTGTATTTCGACGTACAGAAATACAACCGCGACCATAACTACGGAGTGCTGTCGGGCCGAACGCTGGAAGCCACCCTTGAAGGCACCCGCACGCTGGACGGCCAAAGCGACAAACGCGCCCCCTACGACTTCGCCCTCTGGAAAAAGGCCGAACCACAGCACATAATGCGCTGGCCTTCGCCCTGGAGCGACGGCTTCCCCGGCTGGCACCTGGAATGCTCGGTAATGGGCGCCAAGTACCTGGGCGAAGAATTCGATATCCACGGTGGCGGCATGGACCTCATGTTCCCCCACCACGAGTGCGAAATCGCCCAGAACGTGGCTTCCCGTGGCACTCAGGGCGTTCATTACTGGGTGCACAACAACATGATAACCATCGACGGTCAGAAGATGGGCAAATCCTACGGCAACTTCATCACCCTGCCGCAACTCTTCGCCGGAGACCATCCCAAGCTCTCCCAGGCCTATTCGCCCATGACCGTACGCTTTTTCATACTGCAGGCCCACTACCGCAGCACGCTGGACTTCTCCAACGATGCCCTGCAAGCCGCGGAAAAAGGCTACAAGAGGCTCATGCAGGCATGGAGAGCATTAGGGAATGAGATTCTCTCGGCCTCACGGCCTCGGAATGACAATAATTCAGTCATGCCGAGCGATAATTCTGTCATACCGAGCGAAGCGAGTGTATCTCCCGAAATCACCGCCATCACCGAAGCAGTCCTGGACGCCCTCTGCGACGACCTCAACACCCCCATCGCCATCGCACATCTGTTCGAGGCCGTGAAGATTATCAACGGCGGCAAGTTTTCGCAGGCCGATGCATCTGCGCTGAAGCAGCTTTTCGACGAAGTGGTAGGCGGAGTGCTGGGCCTCAAAGACGAAGAAGCCGGCGCCTCAGGAAAGGCGGAAAAAGCCCTGGATGGTGTCATGGGTCTGGTCCTGGAAGCCAGGAAGAAAGCCCGCGAGGAAAAGAACTGGGCCGAGAGCGACCGCATCCGCGACACTCTTGCATCCTTCGGCATAACTGTTAAAGACACTAAAGACGGCGCCACATGGAGCTTAAATTGATCAGCTGGAACGTGAATGGCCTCAGGGCCGTCGCAGGCAAAGGTTTCGCCGATATTTTCACGGAACTGGACGCGGATTTTTTCTGCCTCCAGGAAACCAAGATGCAGGCGGGCCAGCTGGACCTGGAATTCCTGGGCTACCGTTCCTTTTGGAACTTTGCCGATAAGAAAGGCTATTCGGGTACGGCCGTTTACACCAAGCATGATCCTTTGTCCGTGCGCTACGGCATGGGAGTGGACGAACACGACCACGAAGGCCGTCTGATAACCCTGGAATACGATAAGTTTTTCCTGGTGTGCGCTTATGTCCCCAACTCCCAGGACGGTCTGAAAAGGCTGGAATACCGCATGAAATGGGAAGACGACTTCCGGGCCTATCTGGCAAGCCTCCCAAAGCCCGTGATTTACTGCGGAGACCTTAATGTGGCGCATGAAGAAATAGACCTTAAAAACCCTTCCACGAACCACCTTAACGCCGGTTTTACGGACCAGGAAAGGGGGAAGTTCGGGGAGCTCCTTAAGGCCGGCTTCGTGGACAGCTGGCGCTTCCAGCATCCCTCGGAAGCCAAGTACTCCTGGTGGAGCTACCGCATGAACGCCCGCGAAAGGAACGCCGGCTGGCGCATCGACTATTTCGTGGTGTCGGAAGCCCTGAAGGAAAACATCGTCTCCACCGATATACATAACGAAATCTTCGGCTCGGACCACTGTCCGGTAGAACTAATTATTAAATTATGAAAAAAGCATTCCTTCGCATCCTGTGCCTGCTACTGGGGCTGAACGTGTTCACAGCCTGCTACGGCCCTTCCATTCCTGAACGGGAAAAGATGGAGGCCGAACTTGCCGAAGCCGAGGCCGCAGCCTCAGAAGGTGAAGCGCCTGCCGAAGGTGAGACGGGAGCAGAAGCTCAGTAATAATGCTTCCTTCCCCAAGCCTTTGCCAGCGCATTTCGCTGGATTTGCATGCCGGACTTCTTTCCCAGGAAGCCCGGCTTCATCCTTTACGCCAGCTCTTCTGGGAGTGCACCCTACGCTGTAACCTTCGCTGCAAGCATTGCGGAAGCGACTGCACGGCGTCGGCCCTGACTCCTGACATGCCTTTTGAGGACTTCGAAAAAGTGCTGCTACGTATCAGGGAGTCCTATGACATTAAGGATTTGCTTGTTATTCTTTCCGGCGGCGAGCCGCTTATGAGAAAGGACCTTTCTGAGTGCGGACGGCGCATGAAAGAACTTGGTTTCATGTGGGGTATGGTATCCAATGGATACTTCCTTACGCCGGCTAAAGTGGACGAACTTGTCGATGCCGGAATGCGCGCCGTAACGGTGAGCCTTGACGGCCTGCAGGAAGCACACGACTGGATGAGGGGCGTTACAGGTGCGTTTGACAGGGCCTCGGAAGCCATCCGTTATCTTGCACACAGGAAAGGCGTGGCTTTTGACGTAGTTACATGCGTCACTCAAAAGAACTTCGGGCAACTAAATGCTATAAAGGATTTCCTGGCCGATGCCGGAGTTAAGAACTGGCGCATCTTCACAGTTTTCCCTGTGGGACGTGCTGTCGAAGACTCCCGGCTGCAACTTTCCGGGGATCAGTTCAAGGAACTCATGGAATTCATACTTCGCTGCCGGAAAGACGGATCAATCCACACCAGTTTTGGCTGCGAGGGCTTCCTCGGAGGCTACGAAGGCAAGGTCCGTGACCATCTTTTCTCCTGCCAGGCCGGCCTCAGCATCGCCTCGATACGTGTAAACGGCGACATATCCGGCTGCACCAGCATCCGTTCGCAGTACAGCCAGGGCAATATCTACAAAGACGATTTCGTGGAAGTCTGGGAAAAGCGCTTCGGCATTTTCCGTGACCATACTCCATTGAAAACCGGCCCCTGCTCCTCCTGCAAATGGTGGAAATGGTGCAAGGGCAACGGCATGCATTTACGTGACGACGAAGGCCGGCTGCTTCAGTGCCGGATGATATAATTATTGGTGTCTATATGGCCCTTGGCACTTTACTGGAAACGCAGTTTACGCAAAAACGGGCGTTTTTGTGTAAATAGCGTGACCGTGGAAACGGAGTTTACACAAATAGTGGGGTTTTTGTGTAAATAGCGTGTCCTGCCACCATGGCTGTTCGGAGATGGTGACAAAAAAACCGGCGGGAAGCCGGTTTTTGTTTTAGAACGGTAAGTCGTCGGAGGGCTCTGCGGCCGGCAGGGGGCCGTTGTATGCCGGGGCTTGGGGAGCGGCGGGCTGAACGGGTGCTGCAGGCTGTACCGCTTGCGGTTGCACGGGGGCCGGCTGCTGCGCCGGCTGGGCATATCCGCCCTGGTACTGCGGCTGTGCAGGTTGCTGGTAACCGCCGCCCTGCGGGACTCCTTCTGCGTCCGGGCGTTTGCCCAGGAGCTGGAGAGCGTCCACTACTACTTCCGTGGTGTAGCGCTTATTACCGGTCTGGTCCGTCCACTGGCGTGTGCGAAGGTGGCCTTCGACAAAGATCTGCGAGCCTTTGCGGACGAATTTCTCCACTACGTCGGCATTGCCGCGCCACACGACTATGTTGTGCCATTCCGTGTTTTCGCGGAGATCGCCGTTGCGGTCCCTGTAGCGTTCCGAGGTGGCAAGGGGGAAGGATGCGACTTTTGCATTGTTGCCCGGATTGGAAGGATTCTGTTCGAGGTAACGTACTTCCGGGTCTTTTCCAACGTTACCGATCAGCATGACTTTGTTCAGTGACATAATAATAAGGTTTTAAAAGGTTTGCGTAGCATCCTGCAAACGTTAAGGCGCAATTTAAGCAAAAATCCGTAAAGGAACAAGAACTAAAGAATGAGCCGTACACGGAAACCGCGCGAAGTGGACTCTTCGATGATGTCAGCCGTAAGTGAGCGGAGCCCGGACATAAATTCTTCGGAGGCATCGGAAAGGGGCGAAACATCAAGCTTTTCTACCATGAAGTCCAGGAACGACTCTTCCGTGAGTTCGCTGTGGCTCAGGCGCACAGTCATGGGGTAGTGCGTTGCCATCGGCCCGTCCAGCATGGCGTTGCACAGCTTTTTCACGCAGGACATTTTCTCGGAGACATTGTACTTGTGGCAGAACTGTGCCAGGGAAGAGTACATGCCCTGGAAATCGAAATCCGGGCTTCCCACTTCGAAAACCGCCCTGCGGATCTGGCGGACGAATGCCTTTGTGCTGCTGTGGACGGGATTTTCGAAAATCTGCTGAGGGGTACCTTCCTCGAAGATGACACCGTCCTGCATGTAGAAGATCCTGTCGGAAATCTCCCTGGCGAATTTTAGCTGATGTGTTACCAGAAGCAGGGTCATTCCTTCCCTTGCAAGGTCGCGGATTACGCTAAGCACTTCTCCCACCATGGTGGGGTCCAGGGCCGATGTGGGCTCGTCGAAAAGAATCACCTCCGGATGCATGGCAAGGGCTCGTGCGATGGCAACCCTTTGCTTCTGACCTCCAGAAAGGGACGACGGCATGGCGTCGGCTTTTTCGGCCAGGCCGACCTTGCGGAGCAGGTGCATTGCATCGCTGCGGGCGTCTTCCTCATTCAGGCCGAGTACCAGCCGGGGTACTAAAACAATGTTTTCCAGCACGGTCATGTGTTCGAAGAGGTTGAACTCCTGGAACACCATGCCCATCCTTTGGCGGAGTTTGTGGACTGGATATCCCTTCTGGAGAATATTCTCGCCCTCGAAGACAATCTCCCCGCTGCTTGGCGTATCCAGCAGGTTAAGACAGCGCAGGAAGGTGCTTTTCCCTGTACCGGAGCCGCCGATGACGCTTATTGCCTCGCCTTTGGAAATCTCGCAGTTGACGTCCTTCAGGACCGTAACGGTGCTTCCGTCGGCATTGTGATATGTCTTGGAAAGGTGTTTTACGCTTATCATTTGGCAATTCTTTTACGGACGAGAGTCTTTAGCAGTAAACCAAGCAGCCATGCCAGGACAAAGTACAGGATGGAAACAATGAGAAGCGGGACCAGGGCGTCGAAGGTGCGGCTTCGGATCATGTCCGATGCACGTGTAAGGTCCTGGATGGCAATGTAGCCTACGATGGAGGTGCCTTTAAGCAGTCCCGTACATTGGCTTGTAAAGGCTCCCATACCTGCCTTGAGGGCCTGCGGAACAATGATGTTCCAGAATGCCTGGCCGCGTGTAAGACCAAGCGCAAGGGCTGCATCCCACTGTCCGCGGGGAATACCGCCCAGGGCTTTCCCGTACACGCCGCATGCCCCGGAGGCGAAGTTAAGCGCGAATGCCAGGATGGCCACTGCAATGGGGCTAAGGCCGGTGCGGACAAGTACCACGTAGAACATGATAAGGAGGAATACCAGCATCGGCAGTCCCGCCATTATGAAATTGTACACTTCGGCCGTTTTTCTGACCCAGCGTCTGCGGCTGCGGAGCATTGTCAAGAGCCCTGCGCCCAGAATAGAGCCAAGGATTATGGCAAAGATGGTGATGGTCACGGTGGCAGCGAGGCCTTTCGTGATGAATCTCCACCTGTCCTCCATAATCACGCTCTTGTATATGTCTTTCTTGATCCTGGCCCACAGGCTGTTCGCGTTTCCTGAACCGGCCGCCTTCACGAAATATGCCGGCTGGCAGTGGTGGTAGGGGATGCAGAAGTCGAACTGCTCCATCCTTTCTGGCGTTATGAAAATGGCTCCCGTCATTATGTCGGCAAGGCCTTTCGAAAGGGCAAGAGTTGCGCCGGAAAGGTCGTAAATGTCAAACTGAAGGGATATGTCCTGGGACTTGGCGAAAAGGCGCATCAGGTCCACTTCTATTCCATACCATTCCCTGTTTACCTGAAAGGAGTATGGGAATAGGGAGGTGGTTACTGCAATGCGTATTGGCTTGCCCCGGCCGAACACGGGATCAGGTGGAATGAGCTTTGTGCCCTTCTTGGATTTGAACCACAGCGTCTTGAGACTGTCAAGGGTGCCGTCGTCCATGCACCTTGCGAGGAAAACGTTGCAGGAATCGCAAAGCTCGCGTATGTCTTTCCTGAAGGCGAAGGAGATGGGGAAATAGACTTCCTCCCTGCAGGCTATGGTGATGCCGTTTTCCTCCTGAAGCTCATTGGTGAACGCTATCTCGTCGTTGACGTATACATCGGCCTTGCCGTAAACTACGGCCTGCAGCGCGTCGATATCGGTGGAATACCGGCTCAGGGAAGCGAGGTCCTTGCGCTTGGTCATGATCACGTCGTAATAACTGCCGGAGGTGACGGCGACGCGAAGGCCCGCAAGGTCCTCGGGGCCATGGAGCTCCAGCTGTCCGGCCTGTTTCCCGCTGCATGACAGGAGAATCAGGGCAGAGAACAGCGGTATGAGTCTTCGAAGCATCATTTTATAAGCGATATTGCGCCGAAAACACCCAGCGACGCCGCCAGCATTATGGCACCGGCCAGCAGCACGCCCAGGAGAATGTAAAGGACGCTTTTTTTGAAATCCATGTTAAGCAGACTGGCGGCAAGGGTGCCGGTCCATGCCCCTGTCCCGGGTAGGGGAATTCCGACGAAAAGAAGCAGGGCTACATACAGCCCGGCCCCTGCTTTAGCCTCCAGCTTTCGGCCTCCTTTTTCGCCTTTCTGAAGGCACCAGGTGCAAAATCCGCCTATATACTTTTTATCCTTCCCCCATTCCAGAATGCGGCGGGCGAAAAGGAAGATAAACGGCACAGGAATCATGTTCCCGATTACAGAAACGATGATTGAAGGCACTATAGGCAGGCCGAAGCCTACGGCATAAGGTATGGCCCCGCGAAGCTCTATTAGCGGGACCATTGAAATAAGGAATACTATGAGATATTTCTTCACTTCTGATTCTGGGCAATAAGGGCACGGATTTCTTCTTTGGCTACACGCCAGCGGGGAATGTCGATCTTGGTGCCGATCACTTCCACCACCTTGGCGGCGATGATGGAGCCAACCTCACCGCAAACCTTCAGCGGCATACCCTGTGCATGTGCGTACAGGAAACCTGCTGCATAGGTGTCTCCGGCACCGGTCGCGTCTATGGGCGTTGCGGGCCAGGGCTCGATGAAATGATACTCGTCCCCGGATTTTACCATCGACCCCTCCTTGCCAACCTTAACGACTGCGATTTTGCAGTGTCGGGCAAGTTCGTCAAGTGCCTGGCGCGGTTCCATCTTGGTGAAGGCCTTGGCCTCGCTCTCATTTGCAAAGACGATGTCCACGTAATTCTCCACCAGGTTGTGGAAGAAGGCGTCGTTGGACTCTACCACGTTGTAGGATGCCATGTCGATGGAGATAATGCAGCCCGCAGCCTTTGCAAGACGTGCAGCCTTGGAGATCAGCTCCTGGTTCTGGACCAGATAGCCTTCGATATGGAAGTAGTCGTAGCCTTGGAACTGCTCCAGGCTAAGGTCGTCGGGGCCTAGCTCCAGGGTAGCGCCCATGTAATCGGCGAAGGTGCGTTCGGCATTAGCGCCTGTAATGAAAACCATGCATCTGCCGCTGGATTTGGGGCTGTAGAGCATCTGTGCCTTTACTCCATACTGCTCCATGGTGCTCCTGAAGAGGTTGCCCAGGTCGTCGTTGCCGATTTTCCCGAGGAAGCCGGAAGGCATGCCGAAAATGGAAGTGCAGGTGATGGTATTGGCTGCGCTGCCGCCGGGGACGTATTTTACGCCGTATTCCTTGAGGGCTTCCCAGATGCGGTCGCCGGTTTCCATGTCCACGTGCTGCATGCTGCCAAGGGGAAGATGGAATTTTTTCAGGAGTTCGTCGTCCGGAAGGACTGCCAGGATGTCCGTGAGGGCATTGCCTATTCCAAGGATAGATTTCATATTGGCCGATATTAATACCTACAAAAATAACCATTATTTGCGGATTTTCCATTACCTTTGCCCTCACGTATGGACAAGAAAGTCAAAAATATACTCAGGTACAGCTTCTGGACTGCCGTGGCGGTGGTTCTGGTGTATTTTTGCCTCAGGAGCGTGGACTGGGCTCAGTTTGCTGACGCCCTTAAGCAGTGCCGATGGGAGTGGATAGTGGTATCCATACTACTCGGCGTCGCCGGCCTTGCTTTCAGGGGCCTTCGCTGGCGCAGGCTGCTTCTTCCCATAGACCATTCCACCTCTTTCGTAACCTGTTTCAACGCTTACAACATTTGCTGCGCCGCCAATCTTGTGGTACCCAGGGCGGGGGAGGTCATACGTATAGGCTACGCCATGAAGCATTCTGATAAAGATGCCGATGGCAGGCGCCTTGTAGGTTTCGACAATTGCCTGGGGACCGTTGCGCTGGAAAGAGGTTTCGACTTCATGCTGGTTTTTGTGCTGGCCGTGGTGATGGTTTGGGTGGAGGCCGACCGTTTCGGCGCATGGCTTACCGGCAGTCTTAAAGTGCCTCAGAGCAGCGTCTGGATAGGCCTGGGCGTCTTTACGCTCGTTAATGTTGGCCTTGTTTTTCTGCTGCGGAAACTTCGTGACAGGGGAGGCTTCTGGACAAAATCGTGGCGTTTCGTAGCCGGCCTTTTCAGCGGATTCACATCCTTCGCCCACATGAATCACGGCTGGCTTTTCCTGTTTTATTCGTTCATTATCTGGGCGCTTCACTGGCTCACCAGCGCCTGCATAGTATGGGCGCTGCAGGATATCCCGATGTTTTCATCCCTCACCATGGCCGATGCATTCCTGATTATGCTGGTCGGCAGCATGAGCACGGCTATCCCCGTTCCCGGCGGCTTCGGCGCATATCATGGTGCAGTTGCCGCAGCATTGCTGGGTATCTGGAACATCCCGATGGGCATGGGTATGATATTCGCTACCCTTAACCACGAGTCTCAGGTTCTCGCAAATGCCGTTTGCGGCATTGCTTCCTACATTCACGAGTCATTCTTCCGCAAAAAGTGAAACGTTTCGCCCTCATAGGCCATCCTGTGGCAGGTTCGCTCAGCCCCCGGCTGTTTTCCGCCGCTTATGACGGACGGTTTGCCTATGACCTTGTGGACCGCGAGTTGTTTGCCGATGCCTGGCAAGTTTTCCTTGACAGCTACGAAGGAATCAATGTGACGGCGCCGTATAAAATGGATGCCTTTTCCAGTGTGGATGAACTGTCTGAATCTGCTTTGGAGACCGGAGCCGTGAATTTGGTAGTTCGCAGGAAAGCCGATTCCCGTCCAGGTGGTGGCGCCCAGGCTGTGCCCCGTAAATCCGAAACTCCGTTCGCTGCAAGTTCAGGCGGATGCGCCCCCGATATTCTGGTTGGTTACAACACCGATGTGGACGGCGTTGTGGAATCGGTGAAAGAATGCGGTATTCCCGTATCTGATGCCCTTGTGGTTGGCACCGGCGGCGCTGCGCGCGCCGCTGTCGTTGCCGCCCGCCGCCTCGGCTGCCGTGTCACCGTCTCCGGCCGCTCATTTGAAAAAGCCGCCGCGCTGGTCCGTTCGCTGGCGCTGACCGCTTCGGCTGCCGTGTCGCCGTCTCCGGCCGCTTCAGCTGCCGGAATCCATTCGTCTCCGGTCTCAGACCGTTCGCTGGCGTCCGCTGCCGCGCTTGCTGCCGGGGCGGCCGCTGTCAACGTTGTCCCCCTGGACCAAATTGCCGCATTGTCGCCGGACATTATCATTTACACACTTCCCGGCAGCGCCCCTGTGCCTCCTGGCCTTCCCACCGCCGGCGCCGTAGTCCTCGAAGCGGAATACAAAGCCCCGGCCCTGGCCCTCGTCTCACCGACCCTCGCTTCGCCCCCGGCTCTGGTTTCACCGAACCCCGCTTGCCAAGGCAGCAATGACCCGGCTCTTTCTTCGGCCCGTTGCAAGGCCTACATCAGCGGCCGCCGATGGCTTCTGCACCAGGCAGTAGCCGGCTACCGCCTCTTTACCGGCCTCGAGCCATCCATTGACGCCATGTCAGCCGCGCTGTAGCCCCCTTCCACACCAGGTTTGCCGTCAAGGACACGCTATTTACACGAAAACGCCCGTTTTTGTGTAAATGGAGCCACCGGCGTCGCTACAAGCGCGCGCTTTAGCCGATTTAGCGTGCGCCCGGCGTGTCTTTCTAAAAGATAAGCCCAAGGGGGAGGCTATTGCCGCTGGCGGACAGCTTCGTAGAGGAGGATTGCAGCGCTGACGGAGACGTTGAGGCTGTCCAGGCGGCCCAGCATGGGTATGCGGATATGGGCGTCGGCGGCCGCGCGCCACTGGTTTGATAGCCCGGTGGATTCTGTGCCCATGACTATGGCAGTGCCGCGGGCCATATCCACGTCGTAGTACAGGGAAGAGTCCTGCAGCTGGGCTGTAAGTATTTGGATGCCGCGTTCTTTGAGGAAGCTGATTGCTTCGGAAGAACCGCATGCCACAGTGGGCACGGTGAACACCGCGCCGATGGATGCCCGTATAAGATTGGGATTGTAAATATCCGTTAGGGGGTCACAGATAAGTACGGCCGAAGCGCCTGCGGCATCAGCGCTGCGGAGCACGGCACCAAGGTTGCCGGGCTTTTCCACGCTTTCCAGCACCACTATAAGCGGATTCTCCGGGAGCTTCAAGTCCGAGAGCCCCAACGCCTTGTACTCCACTTCGGCAATTATGCCTTCCGTGGATTCACGGTATGCGGCCTTGCGGTAGAGTTGCTCCGGGATTTCGATGATTTGAGATACACTCGGGCCTTTCAGGCCCTCGGTATGACAGGAAGGGTTCAGGCCCTCGGTATGACAGGAAGGGTTCAGGCCCTCGGTATGACAGGAATGGTTCAGGTCCTCGGTATGACAGGAATGGTTCAGGCCCTCGGTATGACAAAGCTGGTCCAGGTTCTCGGCATGAATTGAAGAGCCGTACAGCTCCGGACATACGAAAACTGTCCGGACCTTGTAGCCGCCTTCCAGGCAGTGCTCCAGTTCGCGGCGGCCTTCGACCACAAAAAGACCCTGCCCGCGCCTTTCGCGGGATTTCTCCTGCAGCGCGAGCAGATTCTTGAATTTAGGGTTTGACGCCGATGTTACGACCTCGGATTTCATCAGAACTTTTCGGGTCTCATGGTGGGGAAGAACAGGACGTCCTGGATGGTTTCGGCCCCTGTCATGAACATGGTGAGGCGGTCGATGCCCATTCCGACACCGCTGGTGGGCGGCATGCCGTATTCAAGGGCGCGCACGAAGTCGTAGTCGATATACATGGCTTCGTCATCGCCTTTGCTCTTGAGGGCGGCCTGCTCCTCGAAGCGTTCCAGCTGGTCGATGGGATCGTTGAGCTCCGAATAGGCGTTTGCCAGCTCCTTGCCGCATACGAACAGCTCGAAGCGTTCGGTGAGGGTGTCATCGTAGCGGCAGCGCTTGGTGAGGGGGCTCATCTCCACGGGATAGTCGATCACGAAAGTGGGCTGGATCAGGTTCTTCTCGCAGTATTCGCCGAATATGGCGTCGATAAGCTTACCCACGCCCATTTCGGGGGATACTTCTACGTTCAGGTCCTTGCAGACCTTGCGGAGCTGCTCCTCGTTCATACCCTTTACGTCCACTCCTGCATATTCCTTGATGGCATCCAGGATGGGAAGCCGGCGGTAAGGACCTGCGAAGGAAATGTTATGGCCCATGATCTGCTTCTCGACGCCGCCGGTAGCTTCGGCCACTTCCTGGAGCATCTTCTCGATGAAATCCATCATCCAGAAGTAGTCCTTGTATGCGGCGTAAAGCTCAACGCAGGTGAATTCCGGGTTGTGAGTCTTGTCCATGCCTTCGTTGCGGAAGTCCTTGGCGAATTCGTACACGCCCTGGAAACCGCCCACGATAAGGCGCTTCAGGTAAAGCTCATTGGCGATTCTCATGTACATGTCCACGTCCAGCGCATTGTGGTGCGTGATGAAAGGACGTGCGGTTGCGCCGCCGGGAATGGGCTGGAGGATAGGGGTTTCTACCTCCAGGCATCCGGCTGCGTCGAAGTAGCGTCGCATGGTGGAAATGATCTTGGCCCTCTTGACGAAAACGTCCTTCACCTGCGGGTTAACCACAAGGTCCACATACCTCTGGCGGTAGCGGAGTTCGGGGTCCGTGAAGCCGTCGTGCACGGTGCCGTCGGCGTCGGTCTTGACGATGGGAAGCACCCTAAGCGACTTCGACAGCACTGTGAGCTCCTTGGCATGGACCGATACTTCGCCGGTTTTGGTAACGAAAGCATAACCTTTTATGCCGATGATGTCGCCGATGTCCAGAAGCTTCTTGAACACCGTGTTGTACATGGTTTTATCTTCGACGGGGCAGATTTCATCCCTCTTCACATATACTTGGATGCGACCGCTGTGGTCCTGCAGTTTCATGAAAGAGGCAGCACCCATGATGTTTCGGGACATAATTCGTCCGGCGATGCAGACGTCCTGGAAAGCGCCTTCTGCATAACCTTCCAGAATTTCAGTCGCAGTTGTATTTACAGGATAAAGCTCTGCGGGGTAGGGGTTGATTCCCAATTCCCTGAGCTGGCGCAGAGATTCTCTTCTTCCGAGTTCCTGTTCATTCAGTTCGTTGTAAGCCATAACACTATGTTTCACTTTTGGGTGCGCAAAGATACAAAAAAATACTATCTTTTGCCATTGATGTTCCTGACGAAGAATGTAATTTCCAATTAAGACAATAGTTTATCCTGATACCGAGATGGATGAGGTTTTCAGTTTTTCGAATATTGGTGGAGCCTGGTCAACGGAAAATTACAAAGAGTCAATAGCTGTTTCTTTCACCTGGACCAAGGACAATGACAAGGATGTTATTCTGGCTAACCATCAGTTCGATTTCTATCGTAACAAGAAGACCACTATCACCGTAACGGTGGTGGATCAAAGCCTTACCCCCGGCCTGGCTATTTCCCTCGAGGCTTCAAGCGTACATTTTAGCCGATTTAGCGTGCGCTCGGCGTTTCCTCCGGAACTATGCCTTGCCGCGTTTGCAAACAGAACGCACGTAATGGCGATTTCGTGCAAACGCGGCAGCTAAATCGGCCGGAAACGCCAAAAACATTGCCGCGTCTGCAGCCAGAACGCGCAGGACGGCGATTCCGTGCAAACGCGGCAAAAACATGGCGCCCCTCCGTCCATCTGCGGCGGAGGTCCACTGGTCACAAAAAAGAAACCCCGCGTTGGATATCTGCGGAATAATTTGTATTATTGTGTGATTGACGAAAACTAATAATCATCATGAATATGAAACGAATTCTCATCACCCTCGCAGCCGCTTTTGCACTTGTTGCCTGTGCAAAGAAGGAGGCCCCCCAGTACCATCCCGACTGGACTTACAACGCCGTCCTTTACGAACTCAACGTTCGCCAGTTCTCCCCGGAAGGCAATTTCCAGGGCGCCCAGGCCCAGCTTCCCCGCCTTAAGGCTCTTGGCGTGGACATTCTTTGGCTCATGCCCATTTTCGAGATTGGCACCGAAGGCCGCAAAGGCACTATGGGCTCGTACTACGCAATATCGGATTACAAGAAAGTGAATCCTGAGTTCGGCACCATGGAGGACTTCGAAGCCTTCCTGGCCGAAGCCCACAGTCTTGGTTTAAAGGTCATCCTTGACTGGGTTGCCAACCAGACCGCTCCGGACCACATCTGGATGACGGAAAAGCCCGCCGACTTCTACGAAAGGGACGCCGACGGCAACGCCATCTGGGAATACGACTGGACCGACACCCGCAGCCTCAATTACGACAACAAGGAAGTATGGTGGGCCCAGGACGACGCCATGCGCTTCTGGCTTGAAAAAGGCGTGGACGGCTTCCGTTGCGATGCCGCCGGCGAAGTGCCCGTGGAATTCTGGCTTGGAATCCTCCCCAAGATGAACGAGGATTATCCGGACATCTACCTCCTTGCCGAAGCAGAGCGTGACAACCTTGCAAACTCCCTGGAAACCTTCGACGCCAACTATGCATGGGAGCTGCATCACCTCCTGAACAGCCTGGCTCAGGGCTCCAAGAGCGTCCAGGACCTGAAGGACTACACCGCCCGTGACGCCGCCCGCTTCCCCAAGGAAGCCTTCCGCCTTACCTTCACCTCCAACCACGACGAAAACTCATGGTCCGGTACCGAATTCGAGCGTGAGGGCAAGGCCGCCGATGCATGCGCCGTCCTTTGCGCAACACTTCCCGGCAGCCAGCTGCTGGTGTACACCGGTCAGGAAATCGGCCTGGACCGCCGCCTGGAATTCTTCGAGAAAGACCCCATCACCGACTGGAGCGCCAACGAACACACCGTGTTCTGGAAAAAGCTCATCGACCTTAAGCACAACAACCCTGCACTCGCAGCCGGCGAAAAAGGCGGCGACATGCTCTGGTGGGAAGCAGCTGAAGGCATTGTGGCCTTCTCCCGCGAAGTACCCGGCAACAAGGTCATCGTAATAGCCAACTTCGGCATTCCCCAGAAGGCCGAGGCCCCTGCCGAAAAGGCTGAAGCCAACGACAACCGTCCTCAGGGCGAGGTCACTGCCGAACCTTTCAAGAACCTTGAGGCTGAGCCCGCTCCTTTCACGGTAAAACTTGACGGCGAGTACAAGGACGCCTTCACCGGCGAAGTCCACAGCGGAGACTATAGCTTTGTCCTTGCCCCCGGCGAATATATTGTACTGACTAAGTAATGTTGAAAATATCCTGCATCAATGACGGCAAGGAGTATGAACTGGAGCCCGGCGGTAAGCTGGGCTCCATAGCTCCCGCCACCGTCAAAGACTCTTTTAACGGAAAAGAGTATCCTGTGCTGGCCGCGCTGGTGGACAATCAGTTGCGATCACTGGATTTCCCCATTTTCTACCCTCACAAGGTGGAATTCATAGGTTATAACCATCCCGATGGCCGGCGCACCTACCTGCGTTCGCTCAGTTTCCTGGCGCAAAGGGCGGCGCGGACTCTTTTCCCGGACAGGATATTCAAGATAAACCATTCCCTGCCTAGTGGTTTGTACTGCAAACTCCGTGGAACGCCCCGTATCACCGACGAAGAAATCATGCGCCTCCGCGAGGAGATGCGCCGCCTGGTGGCGTTGGATCTGCCTTTTACTTCGGCAAAAATGCTTTCGGCCGATGCGGAAGCTCTCTTCGAAAGCCAGGGCCAGAGGCTAAAAGCCGGCGTGCAGCGCTCCATCGGCAGGTTCTATTGCACTGTTTACTGGCTTGACGGCGTGGCCGATACTTTCTACGGGCCGCTGGTGAAGTCCACCGGTATGCTCAAGGTCTTCGACCTGATGCCTTTCCATCACGGATTCTGCCTGCAGTATCCCTCCGATGATGACATTACGCGGATTATACAACGCCAGAAACAGATGAAGCTAACCGTCTCCCTTAAGGAGTACGGCAAGTGGTGCAAGACCACGGGCATAGTGAGCGTAGGCGCCCTTAACGAGCGCTTGCGCGAAGGTGGTGCAGTGAAGCTGATAAACCTTTGCGAGGCGCGTCAGGAAAGGGCTTTTGCCGAAGTGGCGGACAGGATATATGCCGAAAGGGAACGTGTAAAGATAGTGTTTCTGGCGGGACCGTCTTCAAGCGGAAAGACTTCTTCTTCGCTGAGGCTTGCACAGCAACTTAAGGTGCTTGGCCTCAATCCCAAAGTGATAGAGCTTGACAACTACTTCGTATCCCGTGAGCGCACCCCTCTGGACGAATTCGGCGCCCCCGACTACGAAGCTCTTGGTGCTATGGACCTGGAACTGCTTGGAACGCAGCTCAATGCACTTCTGGCAGGAGAGGAAGTAGAGCTGCCCCGTTTCGATTTCATCCAGGGAAGGCCAGTTTTCGAAGGTCATAAGATGCGTCTGGACGCCGACGACATCCTTGTGATGGAAGGCATCCATGCCCTGGATCCCGAAATGGTCCCTTCTGTGGACCAGAGCCGCATCTTCAGGATTTACGCATCGGCCCTCACCTCTTTGAAACTGGACGAGAACTGCTGCATTTCCACTACCGACAACAGACTCCTCAGGCGCATGATCCGGGATAACCGAACCAGGGGAAACAGCCCAGAAGTCACCATAGAACGCTGGGGCTCCGTCAGGCGCGGGGAAAATCGTTACATCTTCCCCTTCCAGGAAAACGCCGACATCCAGCTCAACACAGCTCTGCTTTACGAGCTTCCGCTCCTGCGCTATTACGCGGAGCCTTTGCTACTGCGCATCCACCCGTCCTCTCCGGCTTACCCGGATGCGTCCAGGTTACTGAAGTTCCTCTCCTATATCACCCCCTTAACTCCGGACGAAATTTCGGCCGTCCCTCCCACCTCAATTTTGAGGGAATTCATCGGCGGACAAACACTGTAATATAGGTTGCTTACAGTACGTCTTTCAGGTACGGCCCGGTAACAGATGAAGGGTCGGTGGCCAGTTGCTCCGGAGTGCCTTTGGCAACGATGCGGCCACCCTTGCGTCCGCCGGCGGGGCCAAGGTCAAACAGATAGTCCACGCTCTTGAGAACGTCAAGGTTGTGTTCGATTATAATTACGGTGTTGCCTGCGTCCACAAGGCGCTGGAGTACGCCCAGGAGCACTTTTATGTCTTCGAAGTGAAGGCCGGTGGTGGGCTCGTCCAGGATGTAGAGGGTTTTTCCGGTTGAGGGGCGGGAGAGTTCGGCCGCAAGTTTCATGCGCTGGCTTTCGCCGCCGGAAAGTGTTACGGCGCTTTGGCCCAGCCGTATATAGCCAAGTCCTACATCCACAAGGGCTTTGAGCTTGGACGCAATCTTGGGAACGGGGCGGAAGAACTCGTAGGCCTCGCTTATGGACATTTCCAGTACGTCGTTTATGTTCTTGCCCTTGTACTTCACGGCCAGGGTGTCCTCCTTGTAGCGTTTGCCGCCGCAGACTTCGCAGGCTACATGCACAGAAGGCAGGAAGTTCATTTCGATAACCTTGATTCCTGCGCCTTTGCACTCTTCGCATCGGCCTCCGGCAACATTGAAGGAGAACCTTCCGGCCTTGAAGCCGCGTACCTTTGCGTCCTGCGTCTCTTCGAACAGAGTGCGTATGTCGTTGAAAACTGCCGTGAAAGTCGCGGGATTGGAGCGGGGAGTGCGGCCGATGGGGCTCTGGTCTATCTCTAAAAGTTTGTCGATATACTCAATACCTTCGATGCTGTCGTAGGGCAGGGGGCGCTCCTTGGAACGGTAGAACTTCTGCTTCAGTATGGGCATCAGGGTCTCGTTCACAAGGGAGCTTTTTCCACTTCCGGACAACCCCGCAACGCCGATGAAACAGCCAAGCGGGAACGATGCGTCCACGCTTTTAAGGTTGTTTCCACGGGCGCCTTTAAGAGTAAGGAAGTGACCGTTTCCAGGGCGCCTCGCGGATGGTGTTTCGATGCTCCTCCGGCCTTTCAGGTAATCCAGTGTAATTGAATTCCCGACAACGGCGTGCGATGCAGTGTCGGCATCCATCTTTTTGCCTTCGAGCAGTGTCTTCAACGGTGCGCTCAGGCATATCTTTCCGCCGTTTTCGCCGGCACCAGGGCCAACGTCCACCAGCCAGTCGGCGCTGAGCATCGTCTCAGCGTCGTGCTCCACCACCATTACGGAATTGCCTTCGTCCCGTAAGGCTTTAAGCGAAGAAATGAGCTTGCGGTTGTCCTTCTGGTGAAGGCCGATAGAAGGTTCGTCCAGGATGTAGAGCACGTTCACGAGCTTCGAGCCGATCTGCGTTGCAAGGCGTATGCGCTGGCTTTCTCCTCCGGAAAGCGATGCGGTGGTACGGTCCAGCGACAGGTAGTCAAGGCCAACGTCCAGCATGAACTGTACCCTTTCCCTGAGCTCCTTCAGTATGTCGCGGGCTACATTCGCCTCCCTCTGGTTGAAGCTTTCCGGAATGATATCCAACCATTTACGCAGCTCAGTCATCTCCATTGCGGCGACTTCGGCAATGGTTTTCCCGTCCACCTTGAAGCAAAGGGCCTCGCGGTTAAGGCGCGTTCCCTGGCAAACGGGACATGTGATTTTGTCTTCGATATTGTCGATAACCCCGCCCCAGCTTTCCATCTCCGAAAGGTTGCCTTCTCCAACGCGGAAGAGGTCTTCGGAACCATAGACCAGAAGGCTTACGGCCTCGTCCGGGATGGCGTCGAGGGGATCGTAAAGGCTGAAGTTGTATTTTCGCGCTATGGCCCTGATAATGTCGAACTTGCGGTTTTCGCGGACTTTTCCAAGAGGGACGATGCCGCCGTCGGCTACGGAAAGACTACGGTCCGGAATAATTGTGTCGATATTGACGTCTACTATGGTGCCAAGTCCCTTGCAGTGAGGACAATAGCCCTGCGGCGAATTGAAGGAAAAGCTGTGCGGTTGCGGCTCCTGGAAAGAAAGGCCGCTCTGAGGGTCCACAAGATGTTTGGAGAAGTGACTGAGCTGCCCGCTGGCGCTGTCCAGGACGGCCACGGAACCCTTGCCGACATTCAGAGCACGGGATACCGAGTCGCGAATCCTTCTGTCGTCGCCGGCTTCGGGCTTGAGGCGGTCCACCACCACTTCTATAAAGTGGGGTTTATACCTGTCCAGGGCCGAAACTTCCTGAAGCTCAAGTATTTCCCCGTCAATTCTGACTTCCGTATATCCCCGCTTCCGAAGCTGGTCGAAAAGCTCCCGGTAGTGGCCTTTTCGGCCGCGTACCAGCGGAGCCAGCAGATAGCAGCGCTTCCCGGCCCATTCCTTCATTATAAGGTCCACTATCTGGGCATCCGTGTAGCGCACCATCTCCAGCCCGCTTTCCGGAGAATAGGCCCTGGAGCCCTTGGCGTACAGCAGGCGCAGGAAATCGTAAATCTCAGTGATGGTACCAACCGTGGAACGGGGGTTGTTCCCGCTTGTCTTCTGCTCTATGGCTATAATCGGGCTAAGGCCCGTAATCTCCTCCACTTCAGGCTTTTCCAATATCCCCATGAAGTGCTTGGCATAGGTGGACAGGGTGTCCATGTACCGGCGCTGGCCTTCGGCATAAATGGTGTCGAAAGCCAGAGAGCTCTTTCCGCTTCCGGAAAGACCGGTCACAACCACGAATTCTCCTCTGGGGATATCTACATCGGCCCCTTGCAGGTTGTTAGCCCGCGCACCCCGCACCTGAATGTATTCCTTCTTTGCCATAGGACACAAAGATACTCAAATTTTCCGGAAAATTGCGGCGGGCGCCAGTGGCATCTTTTCTGGTCTTTGCTGCTCTTGCCTCAGCCCTCTTGCCGCAACGGCCGCCGCCTTCTTTGCCGCGTTTGCACAAAATCTCCGTTATATGCATTCTGGCTGCAGACGCGGCAAGGTTTTGGGCGTTTTTGGCCGATTTCGCTGCCGCGTTTGCACGGAATCGCCATTCTGTGCATTGTGTCTGCAGACGCGGCAACGTCGCTTACGGCAGGCATCGGCTGATCTGGCTTTCCGGAAGGTGGAATTCATATAAAAGGGTACGGGCAATGGCATTTCGCTGTGTGGACGTGAGTTGATATACGCTATTGACGCCATAACTGGGGAGCAGATCTTTGTCGATGAGCCGACACACGTCCATGTCCTGGAGCTTGCCGTGTTTGAAATTCCGGCCGTTTTCGTTGTTAAGCATTTGAGCTACGGACTTTTCATCGGCGTGCTCTATCATGGACAGCGTTATAGGCTGGCCGGTATTGTCCCGAAGCTGCTCGTGAGACCAGCTTTCGTCAGTGAGCCGGTTCATCTGGTAGAGGTAATTACGCGAAGTCCCGTAGAACTGTTCAGCGCGGCGGAGTTCCATGAAACTGCTTCGGATAAAGATTCCGGAGGGAGTCATTTGCCAGCTGTCCGGAAACTCCGAATACCTTGGGAGGAAGGAGGCAATTTCGTTCCTTGTAAATGACGCTGCCGGTTCCTGTTCAAAACCAAGTTCCTTGGCGAATAAATCCCTGACCGAACAGTACTTGTATCCAAAAGCTGTTGGCGCAGCACCGTGATGCAGGCCGTTCCTCTGGATGTAGTTCTCCAGGACCATCTGGTGGTAGAATCCTTCCACTTTGGTAAGATATGTGTACTTCTCTCCCATGCGCCCATCCCTGCCATACTTCTTATTGAAATACTTCGTGTAAGACATCCTTAATGTGCCGGCGTATAGCATGGGTTTGTCTGAAAAAACATTAAGGTGGGCGTGCGTGGACATCTCGGAGTCAACAAGTATTTCCGTTCCATGTGAAAATCCCCTCAGAGCCATCAGGTTAACGAACATTCCATGGTCTTCATAGTCCCGGAACATCACTTCGTCGTGCGACGTAAAGCAGATATGATACGAATCTTTCATGCCGCAAGGTAAGCTGCCGCCGCGACAAAGTCAACAGCATGCCCGCATCTTGCATGTTTATAGCGGAAGAAATATACGATTTGCATCAATTTTGTGTGTTTTAAGCGATTCGCGTAATACGTTTTTAACGATTCAGTAAGCGAAAAATGCGCGCTTTTCGCTACCTTTGTATAATAGTTCCTATGTTTGAAACCCAAATAAAATTGGAGTGAGCCCCCGGAGGGCTCATTTGGGAGGCTTGGAGTGGGCACCACCGCCTCGATATACGACCCTCGGCGGTTACAGCTCAAACGCTGCGCCGAGCTCCGTGAAAAGGCTCGCTCCGCGTTTGGTTGTTGCCAGGATGGCTTTCTAGATGAAAAAAAGCTACCGAAAATTTGGTTACTTTGTAAAAGCCAATAAAGTTCAACCAAATATACAGTAGCTTATGAGACAAAGACAAAGTAACGAAATTTCGTTCAAAGGACAAAACATCTACGTTGGATTAGATGTTCATTTGAAGAGTTGGTCGGTGACCGTGCTGTCGGAGAACAGCGTGCTGAAGCGGTTTGTTCAGGATCCTGATCCGGAAGCGTTGCACAAGTTCTTGACCAGGAACTATCCGGAAGCGGATTACTACAGCGTGTATGAAGCCGGCTTTTGCGGGTTCTGGATACACGAGAGACTGACGGCGCTGGGGATAGAGAACATCGTGATAAACCCGGCAGACGTTCCGACCACGGCGGGAGAGAGAATACAGAAGACGGATGCGGTGGATAGCGCGAAGCTGGCCCGCAGCCTGAGGGCAAAGGAGTTGAAGGGGATATATACCCCGGACAGCACTTCCCTCGAAATACGTTCTTTGATAAGACTGAGAAGCACGATCACGAAGGACGTGACACGTCAGAAGAACCGGATCAAGTCGCACCTGCGGTTCCTCGGTTATGAGATACCGGAGGATATGTGCAGCAGATATTGGCCCAAGCGGTTCATCATTTGGCTTCGTGAGTTAGACACGAAGACGCAGAGCGGCAAGCAGTCGCTTGACTTCATGCTGGACTTGCTGGAGAATCTGCGAAAGGAGAAGCTCCTGATGACTAGGGCATTGCGGGCATTGTCTCGCACGGAGCAATATGAAAAGTCACTGGAGTTGGTAATGTCGGTTCCAGGTGTAGGTCAGCAAGTGGGAATGGCGCTTTTGGCGGAGATTGTTGACATTAAGCGGTTCAAGGACGCTGAGCATCTTGCCAAATTTGTTGGCCTGGTCCCGATGTGTCATAGTAGCGGAGAAAACGAGGGCATTGGCGATATCACCATTCGCAAGCATGCTTATCTGCGCACGCTCATCGTGGAAGCCGGATGGCAAGCCATTCGCCAAGACCCTGCGATGACACTGGCGTTCGAGGGCTATTGCAAACGGATGAAGACATCCAAGGCCATCATCAAGATTGCCCGCAAGCTGGTGAACCGAATCTACTTCGTGATGAAATGGCAGACGCCGTATGTTAACAGCGTTGTGTCATAGCGAAAGACAAGCATCCTTACAGGTATACAGACTTTCCGGGGACAGTACTTTTTCATGTTTGCGGCGTTAACGTCCGCTCCTAATAGTTTGTACCCCCGCCTTTGTAAACTAATGCAGGAACTTGCGGCAAGAATGACCGCTGTGGAAAGTCTGTTTACCGAAGGATTGTTTATCTCGGAATCGTGCTTCAACTCCGTCCACGAACGTGGATGGCGGTCTGTAGACATACCTAACCGCAAGAGATGGAAGAATCTTGAAACGGTTAATTGATTGAATATAAATTATATATAAGTTAAACCAAATTAACGGAATCCAATTTTATTTGGATTTTAACTGGAAAACATGTATGTTAAAGAACTACAAACCCGGCCACCCAGTCTCCCGTCAGGGTACAATACGCCCTGTCAGGGTGGACCTTCGTCCGGGTTTTAGAAATACATGCTATGGCTTAAAGTATGATCAAGTGTGCATAAGAAATGCTTCGGGTTGCAAAGTTACACCTTAAAGACGGAATAACAAACCAAATCTATCACGCGTTATATTGTTTTTTGTATCGATATACGCGATATCCTTCCTGGGCGATATCCTTCAGAAGCTTTTCCACTTCTACCTTTGTGTAACCCAAGCCGGCCATTCTCCGCATCAGCAGGCGTGTATCCTGGGGCAATACAATCTCGGATTTGTCAATCGGTTTAGGAACATAATCACGTCCAAAGCGGTATGCAATACTTCTGTCCACTTGCTTCTCCGCTTCAGCAGTTATGTTCCACTTTCGTTTCCGTCCGTTTTCATCGGTCCAGGTATGCCAAACCAGAAAATCAGAATCAATATCAATTCCTTTGCCTTCCTGACGCGGAATAATTATCCCTCCAGTCTGATCAATCAGCGATTCACAACCATCCTCGTCAGTTACGACGGCAACTCCCTTGCGGAAGTCGTTCACATCTTTCCATTGGCATGGAACGACCAATTCGCCTTTGGTGTTTATAAGACCCTTCTTTCCGTTATCGTCCATCACGATGGCAAGCCCTTCATGGAAATCAGACGCCCAAGCCCATTGGGCGGGCAAGATTTGCTGCCCGAAATCGTTCACAAAGCCAAACCTGCCATTCTGCTCAACAGCGCTGTATTGTAGCCAGCAGAATTGGAATTCGTGCAGGATGAATTGAATGAAGGTCTCTTCCAGGTAGGCCTTCGAATATCCTTTGTCAGATAGTTTGTCAGCCAATCTGCGTAGCTCTCCAGGCAGTTGCAGGGCGTTTTTGTCAAAGTAGGTGGATAGGTTGGTCTTACAAAATTCAGGTTCAAAAATCTGGTCTTTCCACCAACCGTGGCCGTCTGGTACTTCTATTCGACGCCTTGCGGTCAATCGGCCAAGATCGTCATAGGAAAAATCGATTTTTACATATTTATTCCCGATTCTTACGCCACAGTCGCAATAATTGTGGTAGCCTCCTCCACCAGAGAGGTCGCGCCATTTGCAGGGAACAACCAAGTCTCCTTCTTTATTGATTAAACCCCATTTCCCTTCAAATGATTCGACTCCAGCCAGTCCTGCACAAAATTGAGTGTTACTCCAGTATTGCGGTGAAATTACCCACTTACCGGTTCTGTCCACAAAGCCCCAATAAGTGTAGCCTCTGATAATCACTCCAGAAGGATATTTGACTTCTGCCGGGTTTTTGGGGAAACTAACGCTGGCTTCGGCGACTCCTTCATTGAAGGGAAACATCTGGTGGATTTTCCAATTCAGGGGCGTTACGTTTTCCCCATTTTTATCGATTGTTCCCCAGCCCCGATAATAATCCTTGACTACGGCAAGTCCTTCTTTAAAATCAAATGCCTCGGCCCATTTACAAGGAGAAATCTCATTGCCATCCATGTCAATGAATCCCCAATTACTGCACGAATCCTGTACCCGTGCACGGCCATCAACATAACGCTCGATTGCCTTCCATTTGCAGGGAGTGATATATTTTCCTTTAGGGTCTATTATTCCATAATGCTTTCCGTCACTGACAATGGCCCTCTCATCAAAGAATCGCCAGCATTGGATATAGTAATTTGCTTTCCAATAGAACGGAAGAATAACCTTCCCAGTTTCGTCAATATAACCATATTCCCAATCGTCGTTGGCTACTGGTGCCAGCCCACAAGTAAAGCAGTCAGCATCGTTATACTGATAAGGGATTACAACTTCTCGTTTATCATTGGCAAATCCCCATTTACGATGGCCGTTGATTTCTTTGTAAACGGGTGTCAGCTCACCTTCGTAGAAGTCTCCATAGAGGGTGTAGCGGGTAGATGGTACAATTTCCTTCATATCGTTCATGGGGATTAGTTCCATGGATTTATTTCTTTTCCGTCATCCAATATCCGGTAAACATCCACGTATAGAGCCGCTGGGTAACTAATCGAGAGATGGTATTTGTTGCCATTTCTCCGATTGGTTACATAGATGTGGGATTCGTCGATATCGACTATTATCCATTCTATTCGGAAATCCTTTTCTATGCCGTCCTCCAATTCCTTCTCGGCCTCATGGAGCTCGCGATAAATCGGATGCTCCTTCAAAGAACTACGGAACTCCAATTCTGCTAGAGCTAATGAGAAATCCTGTCTGATTCTTTGTGCGATTTCTCTCATTTTGTCTGACGCCACGCTGATGGTGAAACAAAGGGGAAGCCGGACGAACTGCTTATCATTGTCGCAGCAGGCCACGTTGGCCATTTCCGTATGGTGCCCCCCGAAGTCCATGTGGGCAACCCGTTCACGCGTCTCGTGGATGTGGCCACCGACGAGGAATCGGATATGACGGGAAGCAACGGCATCGCGGAGCTCCTTGCTTCCAAGGTCCTGCATGTCGCGGTCGGAAAAGCCGATATAATTGCAGTCGTAAGGAACGGTATGGGTAATAAGAAGGTCAACGTCCTGCGGGATGCGTGCGTACTTTTCGCGCAGCTGGCTATCATCACTGAGAGAAAAGGCCTTATTGACGAAGGGCGTGGGCATCCAGGGTGTCCCGTAAACCTTCAGCCCCTTAAAAACCGTCCCGCTGTCGGAGAGATAAATCAGCTTTTCCCCAGCCGACGGAGCAAACTCTTCCAATAACTCCTCATTGTGTGCCGCAATCCGATGGTCGTGATTACCTGCCACAAGGATGACATGGTCGCACTCCTGCTTCTCTACCCAGGGGAGAAAAACTGCCCGGAACCACTCTCCCTGCCCTTCTGGGTCCTTATCCAGCTCACCGGGAAAGATGTCACCGGCAACAACGGCCAAATCTGAATATTGCATCTGAGGAAGATGCCCGTGAAGGTCGGCTATTGCCGATATGGAAATGAGTTTAGTCATAGGTGCTTCTTAGTCTTTCTCTGTTACTGTCGCGCCGGATGATGATCCGGGCAATACGTTTGAGCAGAGTCATGTGCTCTGCATAATCAAGCGTTGGGGTTTCGTCTGTTTTGCGGGTTGAGTCTTTCTTTTTTGGCATACGAAAAATGTTTGCAATAAAAAGACGCATCCCGGGCGAAATTCTATCAACAGCAAAGAAATTTCTATCAGTTCGATAGATTTGTTCCGAATTGCTGTCTATAAAGGAGATTTTTTCTTAAATTTGTAAGTCAACCCACGCAAGTTACACATTTTATGGCACTAAACAAACCGACCATGGAGGAAATACTGGCCAATCCCGACGAGCGGGTAAAGACCCTTCTGCGCTTCATAGACGAAGCCATGGAGAGCAAAATGGCCCGTAAGAACATAGTCAGAGCGATGACTCAAGTGTACAGGGATGATGAGGAGACACTCCGTTACGGCGAGGCATATCTGTCATATAAGATGCCTTTAGAGGAGAAAGAAGATGACGAGGAAGATATGTTCGAGCACTTGCTGAACTCCTTTATCAAAGGTTCAGACGAACCTGAGCGTACGAACGAGGACATTCTGGAGTTCGGTGACCTGGACGATGATGACGAAGACGACGATGACGATGACGAGGATATCGAAGTAATTGTCTGGCCCGACGGCTACCGTTTCTACTGCGAAGTGAATAATAGCATGGCCGAGCTTCCTGTAGAAGGAGTAGTCCAGCACTTCCGCCCGTCCGAAGGCCTTTATCTTCATATCGACATTGAGTTGCCGGATGAAAACGAGAAGAATACCCTGCACGTGCTGGTATCTACAACAAAAGGCAGCAAGAAGGTTGATGCCTGGTTTGACAAGAACAATATTCCGCTGTTCAGGGACGGAAACCGTCTTCATGTGGCGCCTATTGAGGTGGTCGGCCTGTTTGATAAGGACTTCAAGTTATCGGAGGAAGAATGCTGCTACATTGATATCGCACTATTCAAGAACGATAAGATGGTCGGCGAATTCCAGGTAGAAGTTGACGGCCCCTGGCCGGAAGAAAAGGCCTCTGAGAATAATGAAGCTCCATCATCCTATCTTGACGAAATCCGCAAATACAAAGGCTGGGACAACTTCAAGGCCCGGATGGAAGAAATGCAGACTCGCTGCGTAGTGGGGGACATGCGTGAACGGAAAGGCCTTGCCAAGAATCCGCCGCGCCTTCATACTGCCATCGTCGGCAATACGGGGACGGGGAAGACCACGGCCGTGGAACTGATGGCCAAGTTCTACAAGCAGCTGGGCCTGCTGGATACGGACCAAGTTTGGACAACCCGTGTTTCCACCATTGCCACTTCCAGCATCAACGGAGAGAACGAGACCATCAATTCGGCTGTGGAGAGCGCTCAGGGCGGTACGCTTGTGATTGACCGTGCCCACGACCTTTTCAAGACCGACAAGCCCAGTTATGACACCGAAGGACGCATCGTCCGCGCTCTGGTGGATGCCCTGAACAATACTAAGTACAAGCGCTGGATGCTGGTGCTGGTGGGAGAACCCGAAGGAATGGAGTATCTTCTTGCTGCTTATCCTGAGCTGAAGAAATGCCTGACAGCGCCCATCTATCTGGAGGATTTTAAGCCGGACGAGCTGTTCAGCATGTTTGACATCTACTGTGAAACGCGCGGTCTCGTACTCTCTGACGAGGCCCAGCAGAAGCTCCAGATGTACATCCTTCATAAGTACAATATCCGTGGCGTCGGTTTCCAGAACGCCCTGCTGGTACAGAATCTTTTTGACGATGAGATTATCCCGGCCATGTACCGGAGGCTCAAGAATGCAGCCCCCAGGTCCAAGGATCACTTGGAACTTGTCTTGCCTGAAGACATTCCAGTTGTTGGCAACAGTTCCAATGACGGGATGGCCGAACTGGATGAACTCATCGGCCTTGGAAAGATCAAGACCAAGGTGAAGGATTATCTCAATGCCATCAAGCTGGCCAGCCGCCGAATGGAAATGGGCCTTCCCACCAACATGCCGCGTCTGCATATGGCCTTCCTGGGCAACCCCGGCACAGGTAAGACCACGGTGGCCGAGATAATCGGCAAGGTCTTCGCTTCCTGGGGTATCCTTTCCGGGGGCCGCGTCATCCGCACTGAAAAGAGCCAGATGGTTGGACAGTACATCGGCGAAACCGAGTTCAAGATGACCAACCTCCTGGCCCGCGCCCGCGGCAACATCCTCTTCATCGACGAGGCGTACCAGCTGGTCGAAGATGCCGGCGACCGCAAGGACTTCGGCCGCATCGTGATGAACTCTCTCCTGACTGAACTCGGCAAGGACAATCTGGATATGGTGGTGATCCTGGCGGGTTATACTGCTCCCATGAAGAAGCTGCTGGAGAGCAACGAGGGTATCGAAAGTCGCTTCCCGAACGTGTTCAACTTCGAGGATTACACCACCGACGAGCTGATGGAAATAGGCAAGCTGATGATTAAAAAGCAGGGCTTCACCCTTACCGACGGGGCAGCCGAGAATATGCGCGTGATTATTCAGGAAGAGTCCGACAAGCCGTCGCCGCGCTTCGGTAATGGCCGATTTGTGTCCAACCTCATTCAGAACGAGATTCTGGCCACCCTGGGCGCCCGGACTTCAAAAATAGAGAATCCTACGGCCGAGGACCTCAGCACCATCCTCCCGGAAGACGTGGTCATTGGCAAGGCCCAGAAAGATATTGTCTTTGACGATGTGGCCATCGATGCTGCTTTGGCAAGACTGGACCAGCTGGCCGGTCTCTCCGGCGTAAAGGCGGCCGTGCATAACTTCGTGCAATCGGCCCGCTACCTGCATTCGATAGGGGAGCCGTATGTGGGCAAGGGCCTGCTGAGCTGGCGCTTCATCGGCAGCAGCGGTACCGGAAAGAGTACCGTCGCCGAGATTATGGCGCAGATCCTGCGCGGGATGCGCCTGATTGCCAACAGTCACATCACGGAGATTAAAGGAGAGCGCATCTTCGGCTCCGAACAGGACATAGACGCGGTGCTCAAGGATGCCGTGAAACGTGCCTGCAACGGCCTCATTTTCATCGATGTGGACGACCCGAAGTTCAGCAGCGGTTATGCCCGCGGCATCGAACAAATCCGTCTGAAGGTGAAGGAACTCACCGTTGAAGCGGGAGGGGAGTGCGCCCTCATTGTGGCCGAGTTGGAGTCCCCGAATGCTAACGTTACCGAGCAGTTGTACGATGCCGGCGTCTATGAATTTGACCACACGCTGGTGTTCAAGAACTTCACTCCGGAGGAGCTGTTTGAGATCCTCTGCCACCGCCTGGGCAAGTTTGGCGTGAGCTTCAGTGACGAAGCCGAGCGGCACATGATGAGCTACCTGCGCGATATGGCTGCCTCCTTCGTGGCCGATGCCAGGACCATGAAGCTCCTGTCCCGCGCCATCTACCAAAAGGTGATTTTGAGGGAGAGTGAGATGGCTAAGGCGCCTGAGAAACACGTTGTAGAGCTGGCTGATATTGAGACGTTCAAGTGGGACGGGAAGAAAGGCAAGATTGGCTTTTAATTTCACATTTTGCGTTTCGCATTTTGCGAAATGAAAGATAATGGCTATATTTGGAAAAAAATGAACGATGAACCCATTCTATTTAATACCACACACTTCCAAGGCGTATTTCTGCGACAGGGTTAAGGAGACAGAAGATATCCTGCGTTTTCTGGAAAACGGTTCAAATGTAACCCTCATTTCACCACGCAGATATGGTAAAACCGGATTGATCTACCACATTTTTGATTCCCTCAAAGAACAGAAAAAGAAGGTAGAACTTTTCTACGTTGACATATATGCTACTTCTTGCGTAGATGACTTCATAGCCGTTTTGGCGGAAGCCGTGTCCAAGGAGTTGAAAAAGGATCAACTGGTCAAGTCTTTTTTCCAGAAACTTGGCCGTATCCGGCCGGTTATCAGCCAGGATGCATTGAGCGGCGAGCCCAAGTTGTCATTCGCTTTCCAGACCGATGCACAACGACGTTATTCCCTAAAGGCTTTGCTGGAGTTTCTGGAACACCGCCCCACTCGCGTGATTGTCGCCATTGACGAATTCCAGCAAATACGAGAGTATGAAGGGCTCTCCATGGAGGCTCTCCTAAGAACGCATATCCAACCACTTACAAACGTTCAGTTTATCTTTTCGGGCAGCAAAAAGCACACGATGGCAGAAATGTTCACGGCCGAAAACAGTCCTTTTTACGAGAGCGCATCGCTATACACGCTGGAAAAGATCGACCGGGAGGTTTATGCGCGTTTTATCGGCGAACAATTTGCCGCGCAGAAAAAATCAATCACTCCGGAGGCTGTGGACTTCATCCTTGACTGGACGCGCTGCCATACGTTCTACACGCAGTCCCTGTGTAACAGGGTATTTTCGGCCGTCAAGAAGGAAGCTGCCTTGGTGGATGTACTTGTGGCTGCCGATGCCATTTTGAAGGAAAACGATGCGGCCTTTCTGGAGCGGCGTGCTCTGCTGACCACCAAGCAGTGGAAGTTCCTTTCGGCCGTTGCAAAAGAGGGAGAAGTGAGTGAGCCCACCGGGGCGGCATTCCTTCAGAAGTATAGGCTGGGGGCGCCTTCCACTGCTGCCAGACTCCTGGCCGCATTGACGGAAAAAGAACTCTTATTGGAGACTAAGTCCCTGAATGGCAATACCTATTGCGTATATAATGTCTTTTTCTCCAGGTGGTTGGAGCGGTTGTGAGGAATTCGGTCTTTCTCATTTCGCATTTTGCGTTATTTAGTTTTCAATAATTGAGATTTAAATAATGATTGGATGTTATTGAATTAAAACGTTTTTCACTATATTTGCTTATTGCAGATTAATAACCATCTTCTGACTATGGCGAATAGATTTAAAGAGAGGACTCTAGCGACTATAAAGCTGTTGATAAAGGTTATGCCAGCAGCCTTATTATCAACTTTTCTTTCTATGCTGCTAGTACGGTGTACAGGAGAATATGCAGCATCTAAAATTTTAGGTGCCGACAATTCTGATATTCGTTCTCTTTACTATCATACTATTGCCAAGGTGGATGAAGACAAGGATTCTTATGATAAATTAGTGCTCTATAACCCGATCACCAACCTCCCAAATCGAGACAGAATTACACAACTGGCCGATGAATTGAGAAATGTATGTAAGTATCATCCCAGCATCATTGTCTTCGATTACATACTCGCCGATACTGCATCATATTCCTTGTCCAGTTCGTTTCAGATTGTAGATGCCATTCAGGCATGTTTGGATTCTGGAATTATCTTTATTGCGGCCGAAGAAAAATACACAGACACCTATTTAAACAAAGCTATACATAATAGCAGTTTTTTTGTGAAGCCCCCTTATTCACTAAAGGTTGAGCGTGGTAATACAGCGACTATCTTTAATAAAGCGCTTGACAAAACATCAGATGATGATATTTTATGGATGCCGCTCGTCGTGTCAAGCCAGTTAAATGAATCCCAGCCCCATCCTGCCTCTTTTTACAGTCAACGATACTTAAGTTTTGCACCCGGTCAGATAGAGACTGCTTTTAACGGCCATCCTGAAGATTATTTACGCAAAAAAATTTCATCAAAAATAGTAATATTCAGTTCGCATACTGCTGCAGATGACATCCATGAACTACCGTTTCCCGTAAAAACTATTCCTGATGGAGATATAGACTATAGTATTCAAATTAGTGGAGCAGAAATGCTTTGGTATTCCATTCGGGACGAAATTTACGACAAGTGGGATAGAAAAGCTCCACGCATAGTCGTTTTTATTATTACCCTTCTACTTACATGTCTCTATTGTCTTTTAAGAAGGATGTGCGCCTGCACAAGCGTGGATAGCTTATTGACACGTATTAAAAACTCTTTTTGTTCCTTCTTGTTATTTATAATAGTAATTGCTTTACTGCTTATTCTGTGCTTTTTTATGATGTCTCGGCACATCGTTTTCCCTATCACGGTTACAACTGTGAGCCTTGTGTTTGTAAACCTTCTGGAGCCCCTTTGGGTAAAAGAAAATTAAACAGTTGATATGACTAAACATGCCTTCATATTTGCAGGTGTTCTGTTTCTGCTTCCGCAGATTACAAGCGGGCAGACTACTCAGCCTCAATTCACCGTAGATTCTGCCGTAGTATCGTACAAGGTTAAGAATAACAATTTGACACCTCTTGTGGTTGGGGAGAAGCTAATTCTACAGGACTCTATCAATGTTCGCACTGAAGATAATTTTCATGGTTATTTGAGATTACATTCTACAGAAGGACGGGAATATAACATAATTAGTCCTAAGGGGCCATGCTCACTTAAATACGCGCTTTCTGGGAAAATGGCATCAAATTTTAAGAAGTGTTTAGACGGTTTCCAGAGAGGACTTCTAAACCCCGTGGAAGTAGTGGTTGCTGCTCTGGGGCATCTTTGGGGTAATTATAACAACACCACGGATGGTTTATCCGTTGTCTTTTTGTGCAACAAACAATCTTTCTCATCTTTCTTATCTCTACCGGTGGAGACTCCGTTTAGCCTATGCCTGACAAATACCTCAAGTTCAATCCTGGAATACTCAATAGTGTTTCAGTATCGTACTGCAGACACAACGCCATACAAATCTATAATTATTGATACACAGGAAGATAGCACCCCTATTTTACTTGTGCCTGGGGAATCTGTCGTTTTGCCTCTTGATTTTATCAGGCCCCAAGGATACTTGGACTATTCTCTGAACATATTTGGCGGAACCGATTTCTTTCTATTGCAAATAGACTCAATCTCTTCCAAAACAGTTCACGTTGTATCCAATATAAATAATGTTTGTGTGAACCGGTTCTATTTTGAAACAAATGAATAAATCTCTAATACTCCTCTTAACATTTCCGCTTTTCTTTTGGAGCGGACTGTTGCGTGCACAAGATTTTGAATTTCGAAATTCTATAGACGGAATAGACGTGTGCATCCTGGATCGATTTCAGATTGAACTCGGGACCTCAACTACATTTCGAATTAATATTAACGGGCATGATTTTGATGCCATCATCGAAAACTCAATAGAAAAATCTTGTCTAATTCCTTCCAGCTCTTATACATTTGACTTTAAAGACGGCGAGTCGTATCGTTTTATTTTTTCATATTATCACAAACGAAAGGGCTTAACTCATGTCGATACTCATGTGACATATCGAAAGCCCAAACTATATTCCCTTTGTGTTGGAGTAAATGATTCAAATCTGAAATTACCTGAAGCACAGCAATCTGCGGCAAGAATGAAGGATGCAACTACTAAAGAGTGGTTTTTCCCGAAATATGGCCGCGGGCAGGCTTTTCTTGTTTCTACTGGTACTTTGTCCCCCTCAGTTCAAAATATTGAACGGAGGTTAAAGGATATACGAGATGACGTACAGGACGGTGATGTCTTTTTGTTCTACTATGCCGGTCATGGCGTTTATACAGATGACGTTTATTCTTTTGTACTTGGAAATGATAAATTGTATTCCGGTGCATCATTTGCGAGGCTTTTACAGTCTTTCCCAGAGAAATCAGAAAAGGTTATTATTGTATGCTCATGCTATTCCCGACAACTCTGGCAGCATCTATACAACGTTGTTCCCAATGTTACATTTCTTTATGCAAGTAACTCCGATGTACAAGGTGATATTTACGCGAAACAACTGATGTATCTTCTTGAAAAAGCAAGCGTCGAAGAGATGAAACTAAGCGATTTCAGTAGCCACCTGGTCAAGTCAGCTCCCGGATCCGGGTCTTTCCCCCGGCAGAATTCCAGAGACTACCTTATTTCTACATCACAAGATCCAAATACTTCAGTTGCTGCTAATAAGGAGTCTAATCTGGGCCCAGCCTTCTTGTCAATTATCCCTGGCGCTGGGCAGTTTTACAAGCGTGATTATCTTAAAGGAGCCATCATATCAGGAACCGCGATTGCATCTGGAATAGGGGTCGCAGTATGCGAAACCAGGCGGGCTAAATATGCAGCACAAATGTCGCAGACATATGATGTTCAAGCGCTTTCTGAGCTTTCTGATAGGGTTAAAGGGTACTCAACAGGACGTACAGTATGTATTGTTGCCGCTTCAGCTGCCATCGTATACAGCATTGTTGATGCGGCTGTAGCACCCCGCAAAAAGAAGGTGCAGATTACACCTTCAGGTTTGGTTTATAATTTTTGATAGGATATGAAACGTTTATCGGTTTTATTGTTGGCAATAGTCGTTGCGATTACATGCGACAAACCCGTAGTGCTGAACCCCTACGGCAGCATTAGTGGCGTGGTGATGGACTCCAGGACAGTAGTTCCCTTAGCTGGAGCACGAATTTCACTTTCTCCGACTGGATCTTCGCAGATTACAGGCCAGGACGGAACATTCCTTTTTGACCGACTTCAGGCTCAAGATTATACACTTGTTGTATCAAAAGAGGGGTATAAGTCTGACCAACAAAAAGTTACAGTAAATCCCGGACAGACTTCTTCTGCACATATTTCCTTAACAGCTTCTTCGGGTTCGTTTTCGGTGATTCCGGCAGAATTGGATTTTGGCAGTTCGACTACATCTATGAAAATTTTGGTACGAAATGCGAGTGGTGCACCGACCAATTACTCTACACAAACATCGAATAAGTGGCTGACCGTTAATCCAGAAACTGGCACTATTACTCAATCAGATTATTTAACCATTCTTGTCTCGCGGGAAGGCCTTTCTCCTGGAGACTATTCGGGTGAAGTAACTATTCGATATGACGGAGAGACACTCATCGTTCCGGTGAAGATGAGTATTATGTCTAATACGACTGCAAGTATTTCTCTTGAATCAATTTTAGAAGTTGGATCCCATACCGCTAAAGCTAAAGCCGCACTAACGTCTATCGGCGCTTCTAATGTAACCAAGATGGGTATATGCTGGTCGGCAACTAATACGGTCCCTACGGTCAATGATGCATCAACCAATCAGGGCGATGCTTATGCTCCCTGTGATTTCACTGCTCTGTTAACTGGCCTTGACGATGAGACCACCTATTACTGTAGAGCTTATGCTCAAAATGCATACGGAATTACCTATAGCGACCAATGCTTATCGTTTATAACTGCTTCCGAGCAGTCAGGTGGCGGTGAAGAGACGGGAATAGCTGTTAAACAGGGCCTTATGTTCTATCTATCCTTCGATGGCGGCACGGTTCAAGATGAAAGTGATAATGAATTTGAGACAATTGCTATCGGAGCCCCCTCTTTTTTGACAGATACTCCAAGCGGATCTGGAATGTCTCTTTCTCTAAATGGCACCAAAGGGCAATATGTCAGCGTTCCATATGCTCTATTTGATGAACTAAATAATTATTCCATTGCATTTTGGGCCAAGGACTTTAGCGTCGGCTCATTCGTGAGTGCTCTTAGTATTCATGGTGTGGATCACGCTTCAGCGAATCGGCCAAAAGTATATTTGAGTGCAACCGGTAAACTAATTTTCGATACATACGGAAGGACAGTTACCGATTCTCAATATTGGACTCCTCCATTTAATTACCCGTTCACAGATATGCAATCTGATAAGTGGCATCACTTCTGTGTTACGCTGGATATACCTTCCTATAGACACGCCGAAAAAAAATTATATGTTGATGGTATTTTTGTAGACACGATTGTTGATGATACGAGTTCTCTAAAAACTACAAAGGTGATAATTGGAGGAAATGCAGAAGGAGGATATGCAGTTTCCATGACTACAAAAATAGATAATGTTCGTTTTTATAATCGGACGCTATCGAAAGAGGAGGTCAATGTTATTTACAATAGCGAAAAATAAAAAACATAATTATCGAGATAATATTAAATGGGGCCGTTCTTTTTTTGACACAACAGAACGATGTCGTAACTCATAAGCTAACAGTTGCACTTCTCAGAATGCCATACGATGGAACCAATGACAAGTTTATTATGTATATATGAAAGTTTCGTTAATAGTTTCAATGATCATGGCACAATTAGATAGTCTTTACTCTCAGCAATTAGAAGCTCTTTTGAGGGCCACGAATGATATCAGTCATAATACTGATGCCTGGGATGGTTTTGTCTCTGGGGGCATGACATTAATTACGCTGTTCGCGGCAATCGCGACAATCGCGGGATTGCTTTTGGTACATAATGAGATCCTTCGACGCCGTTATACAAAAAAAAGGCAGAGCATTATTATCAAAGACATGATTCGTCATCTATTTGTTAATGCCACTATATTGGAGGCTCTTGGCATTAAATCACAGGGGAAATGGGATACTGTTCATCCTGCTGAGGGCATTTTTACACGCTTTACTTTTTTGGAGAGCGATTTCCTTCTCGGCGGGATTCAAGTCAATGATGAGCAGTTTATTAAATTACATAGCTTAAGCGTGTTTCTTCGCAACTACAATATTGCAGCGGAAATTGCCGAGAGAAATTTCCAAAAACGGTCCATTTCAATTGAAGAGAAAGAGTACGAGATTCTTGATATTTGGAAAAGGACAAAACGATTGGTAGAGGAACTGCTTGAACTCGGCATTTCTGCAAAACTCTTGACAAGAAAAGAAGCGAAAGAGGAGATAGAGTTATTTATTAAAAACTACTACAGTAAAGAGAACACATCCATTGTTTCCTGCTCCGTTCCGAAGCGAGATGGTCCTAAAAGTATTTTTGATAATACCATCTTTCACTTGAAGGAAGAATTTGATAAAAATGTTACTCGCAGGTTAATCGACATCAGAGTGATTGATTTTTGATTCCCTATGCACTCCATATCACTAAAGTTAACGACATGCTAAGTTGGCTCAAAAGGATGGCGAAAAATGGGCCAATCTCTATCATAATCGGCTGTCACCCGAAGATAAATGTCGCTCTTTCCTATCACCTTGATAGAATCGGATAGTTTTTCTATCTTTGCTCTCAAAGGAGAAGCACTAACCACTTAATAACCTGTTACCACCTATGCCACCCCCCAGAATACACTCCATCGGCCTGTTCATTGACGGACAATATTACTTCAGGCTGGATAAGGCGCTGCAGCAGACGCTGAGTCGCAGGGTAAAGCTGGACGGTCTAATGGATTTCATTGAGAGGACCCTCTCTACCAAATATGGCCTGGACCGGGAATCCTGTATTGTTACGGAAGCGCATTTTTTCCGCGGGCGCTTGAATGCAAATGACGCCAAGGCAAGAAATCAGCTGTTGGAGGACCGCAAGTTTGAAGACCGGCTCATCAAGAACGACGTCATTCTGCACTACAAGCACGTGTATTATCTGCCGGACGGGACGCCGCACGAGAAAGGAATCGATGTCTGGCTGGCGCTGGAAGCTTATGAGCTGGCGCTGTACCGGGATTTTGACTTTATTGTCATTATCACCGGTGATGCCGATTATGAGATGCTTGCCCGCAAGATTAAATCCCTTAAAAAGCCGGCTATTCTGCTCTCCTGGTATTATGATGAACAGAGTCCGACGGCCAAAGATTTAAAGGAAGAAATATCGTTCCAGATTAACATTAACGCTCTCCTGAAGAACAATCCTGGGCTTTTAGGGTGTATTACAGAATCGGCCAGTATTTGACGCCGTATGCGGCTTTTTGTTAAGTTCTTTGTCCTCATAGGGTTTCTGCTTCTGTCAGAAATGCTATGGGGGCAGTCTGGCTTATACACAGTAACTGGTGATAAGGTTAACATCCGTTCTGGTCCCGGAACGGGCTATAAGACTGTAAGTACTAGAAAAAAGGGGGACACTGTCACGGTCCTATCTATGTACGATGCCAATTGGGCAAAGATACGATATGGCAGTTCGCATGCCTACATGAGTAGGAAGTATCTGGCCTATAAAGGCCCACTTCCAGACCAATTGGCTCAACAACAGCAGTCTTTCAAGGTGAAGAACAAAGCGCCCAAGGGAGTATGGGATTCACTTTATGAATTTGTAAAGGCAATACTGTGGTTATGTGCAATTGTAATCATCGTGGGCGGAGCCTTGGATACCGAGTGGGGAGGGCCTGCGCTTTTGCTTCAGTTGATAACAGCCTTAGGCGCACTCGCCGGCTGGCTTATCTTTCAAAATGCAAAGGCGGGAGCTGTAATAGGTATGGGGGTGGGACTATTCCTTACCTTTCGATTTGTTGCCTATCAGTTGGATTGGGATTTCGGCGGAATAGGATGGCTGACTTACCTCATCTGGTATCTGGTTTCTTTGCCTTTCTATATCCTTGATTTGCTGCAGTTTTGGTTGGCAAAGCCCTGGCGCCCTTTGATGAAGTCAAACTCCCTTCCAGACAAATCCAAGCCGTGGATGCGGACATTCCTGCGAATTCTTCAAATTCCTTTCTATATTGCGCTCTTCCCTCTGCGTTTTGTGAATGCGGTATACTATAACATAGTGATTCACAACCTGTATGAGTTGTCAAATTATGTTCTGGAAGTAGCGATTCCATCTGATGAGGAAGAGGGTGGAAATGGTTTTTGGGAATGGATTATATATTTCCCAGTTCGCTTTGTGAAGTATCTAATATTTCACGGGCTGCTTACCGTTTTGGACAGTTTGATATGGACCGTCATTGACACTTTTGTTCCGGCCGTGACTCTGTACCATGGGATGGGGGAGTCCAGTGCCGATAGCATGCTGTGTGAGCCGAAACGAAACAAGCAGCGGAAATACTCTTCAGGATGGTTATCAGGCATATGGAATGTCGGCGGTGGGAATTATGCCGGAGATGGAATCTACTTCGGGATATTCAGGAAGACTTTGCGGAACTATCAAAACGGCTCGGCAATTGTTGCGAGGGTAACTATGGGAAGGACCATTGACGTGGTCCTGATGCCGGACTATGTATACATCCAGGCAGGACATCCCAATGCTTCCGCCGTCTCCAACTGGGGGCTGAACAATGACTATGTATCAGGTGAATGGTGGCGTTCAGACAGAGGTACCAACTGGTGGGAGATTTGTATGTATGACCGTCAAAATCGATACAACGAAAGCTGGAGAATCCGTCCCATCTATGCCATTAATTCGAATACAGGAATCATGCAGCGTATATCAGGTGGAACTGCTCATTGGTTCTTCCGTGAAATGGTCTTGCAGGACATTCAATCTACATTGCGTCATCTCAAGTTGAAAAATCTGTTTATCTGATAACTTATGACCGACCAGGAAATCATTCAAGGCCTCATTGCCCGCGACGATAAAATAACATCGTACTTCTTCTTTACGCGGTGTCAGCCGTTGTTTTACGGCATTATCAGCGACGTTTTCGACCACAAGGCCGATTATGACGAGCTGGTAAACGAGCTGTACGCTCATCTCATGGCGAATGATGCCAGGAGGCTCCGCATGTTCGAAGGCCGTTCCAATATCTATTCGTGGCTCAAATCTGTGGCAAGAAATTTCTTCCTTGACAAAAAAAATCACGATAGGGTGATAGAAAATGGCCATGATGACAGTCTATTAAAAGAGGCCGGAAAAATAATTGATGATAATCCCGACCAGCCAGACAAGAAACAGGAAGAAGAAGACATGCGGGTCGCCGCCATATTGGACCAGATCGAGAACGAGAGGTACCGTCTCGTAATCGAAAAGCACGTTCTCGAAGGGATGAGCTTCGATGAACTTGAGAAACTGACCGGCATCAGCAAAGCCAATCTTTACAATATCAAGAAACGCGCACTTAACAAGCTGGAGCAAATCATGAAGATTGCCCGCTCCAAGAGTGATTCTCTCTGCGCCGTCCGTTGTGAACAGTATATCTTGCATTGTTTCCGTATCCATAAAACTCTGAATGAACTGCGCGATCTCGCGATGGCTAAAGGATGGCTCTCGGATGACGGTGTCCGAGTTCAGGATTTGGGCAATACAGCCATGGAGTTCGGCCTCAATGTCGAAAAGCGCAACGATGCAGTCCTTCAAGACATTATGAAGGCTCTGGAGGAAGGTAAGCAGGTAATTGCGGCCGTTGACGGCGGAGAACTAATTGGCGACCCTGTGGAAGAGCGCTTGGAAGATGTATTCGTGGGCGGTATTGTGGACCACTGCGTTGTTGTACTGGGTATTGACGTGGACATGGACGATGTCGCACTCTACGACCCTGCTTTCGGCCCTATTCCGCTCTCGGTCTCCGTCGCCCACTTCCTGGATGCATGGGAGGATTCTAACTACCACTGCGTTCTGATCGGGAAATAGTAACAGTCCGGAATTTTTTGGTCACGGTGATAGATTGTCCTCTCGCCAGCGTCTTTAGTGCGTACCAAAACGAAAAACACTATGCAAAAAAACCACACTCTCACTCTGACCAAGGAAATCGGCAAACTATGGATGATCGAGGACATTGAACCCTTTGGGAAGAAGTTCGACCGATTCTTTGATGAGAACCTGGGGCATGATTTCCTCAAACTGACCTTCATGGGCGCCGCAAATTTTGTCCTCGATATCCTTGCTGGCGACGCCAAGCGGATGGACATCGAGCTTTGCATGTCTTCTGAGAAAATGGACCTTCCTGGTTGCGTGGAATTCGCCCTTGTGGATACCGGAAGCCTTTCCGCCAAATATCATGTGAACAACTGTCCGGGAAAACCCCAGTTGGAAGCCTGGATTAGCTCTGCCTGCAAGCAAATCTTCAAGGACTATCCGGCTTTCGCTTACATCAAGAAGAAGTAACATGAGGTTCGAATACCAGCCAGTGCTAGAAAAGGGGAATACGCTCTGCCAGGGCGTATTCGCCCTTTTAAAAGCTACCGAGGCTGAATTCGTTCCGCCGCTGCATGCCCGTTGCAGCACAACGCAGAAGGATCTTTCAAAGGTGCAGTTTACAGAGGATGAAAAAGAAAAGAATCTTCAGGCATACTTTGAAGCCATGCTGTCCCAGCAGTTTATCCTGGCAGTGGACAACAACCAGATTGTCGGATTCCTGTCTTTCCGGAAAGGTGAAGAAGAAAACTATGTCTCGACCATTGCCGTCAAACCAGAGTTGCGCTGCAAGGGCGTCGGCCGAGGGATGTACGAGACTCTTTTCTCAGTAATAGGGGAGAGTGCTGTTTACACTACCCGTACCTGGGAAACAAACCATGAGCACCGCCACATTCTGGAACGACTGGGATTCCGCATTCAAAAGAGAATAGACGAGGGACGCACGGATATTAGCGGCAATCCAGTATCGTCTCTGTATTACATAAAAGAGCCCCAAGCATGAACAAAAGCGCCTTTCCCATCAACCCATGGCTGGCAGAAAAGGTTCAGGAGTACCGGAAACAGAACAAGGATTCGAAACTCCGGGCCGATTATGATATCTCTGTACAAGCTGGTTCCAAGCTTTCTTGGGACCAGCATCTGACCGTCCGTGCACTTCAGTCGGCGCTAAAATGGGATTCGTTTCTCCAGACCATTCGCTGGAAGATGGATTTGCCGGAAGAAATCATCTTCGCACTGTATCGCTGTCACGTTGACTGCGTAGCAGATCTTGTGCAGCTGTCGGAAGAGGAGTTTGAGGAATGCGCCCGGGTGCAGAAGTTCGAAACGGAGCCCGTCAAAAAGTACCTGAAAAAGCACGGATATAAACTCTTGAGCTACAACGAGCGTACGTTCAAAGTTCAATCGCTCCTGGTGCTCCCAACACTGACAACGATAGAATACAAGACATGGATGCTGAAATCGCCCGGAGCGGAAGCCGAGTTTGATCTGAACCGGCCATTGAGCGGGGACTGGTGGGTTGATAACTGCTATTCCAGGTATGAATATACGGCAGAAGAAGAAAAGCTCCGTTCCGAAATGCAGGGACTGAAACCGGCTTTGACGGGGGATTTGCCCAATGACTACAAAGAGTTCTTCACGGCAGCACGCACTTTCTTTGAGTGCTATGATAAGATCTGTGAGGATGAAGGAATAGACCGCCTCCATTTCCTGCGGGACCATCTTCCGGAGAAGAGCAAAGAACTGGCGACTTTCAATAACGATGTCCTGCTTTTTATGAAGCGGGATTATGTAAGAGCCATGGTTTATATCTTCGAGATAACCGGCCTGCTTAAACATTATACGCCGGCCCAGTTCTTCAAGGCTACCGATGAGCAGAAGCTGAACATTGCCGAGCGCGAGTCGGCAAACGAAACGTTTCAGCTCATGCTGATAACCTATGTGGAGCTCCGCATCGATTTCGAGAATCTTTTATGGTATCTGCAAGCGCTTGCCGGAAAACCAGCCAGTGCTGCCAATTACGATGATACACCGGACCCCGTCAATCCCTGGCTGGGAGAGGTTATCATCGGCTTCCGGCAGCGTCATTCAAACGAGGAATTAAGGGCTGCTTACAGGAGATACGCCGAGCACTCACCCCACGTGCCCTGGGATGTTTTCATTGCCGAAAAGGCCCTGAGCGAAGAGATGAAAATGAATCCTTTCCTGGCTACCAGGCGCAAGGACATGGGGCTCCCGGAGAATACCACAGATTTCCTGAACGCCAACAGCGTGGACACGGTGGCGGACCTTCTCCAGATAACCGAGGAAGAGTTTAAGGAAATCTTCGAGGCCCGGGAGGATGAGATTCAACCCATCATGAAGTATCTTCAGGACCATGGCCTTCACCTGTACCACAGTGACAAGTTCACCTGGAAGGTAGGCACGGATGAGGTTAAGGAAGAGAAGGATCGCCTGAAAGAAACATTGGACGCAGCCCGCCAGCGGGCAAAAGACGCCATTGAGAAAGAGCCTGGATTACTCCAAGAAAGAGTGGAGAAGGCGATTGAGATTCTTTCGGCGGCGGACAGGATGGCAACTAAGTATGACTGCGACATCCGCGCACACGAGCAAGTCCTCCGCGATTATGCAGTTCTCCTTGAAGAGCATATGCTCGCTTTCCCGTACTTAATCAAGGATGCACCCGAAGTAGCCGGACGTCTTTTGTCAATGATGGAAACCATCTTCGGGGCTGACAGCCGGCAGGCAGCGGGCGGGAATAGAATCAATGCCGCCATTCACGCTAAGTTGGAGAATCATCAGATGGCCGCCGATTATTATGCGGCCGCTGCACGGGTGGTTGAAAAGGTCAATGGCCCTGACGCGCTCTGGCGGGGTAAAGACCTTCGCTCTTCCGCAGTATGTCTGTCCCGGATACCGGATAATGAAAAAGCGCTGGATTTGTTCCTCCAAGCTGCAGAAGTGTTCAAAAAGCACCCTAATCAGCCGCACGAACTGGAGGAGACTTACTTGAATATCTCCGAGTGCTACTACTCGCTTGGGGATAAGGAGAATGAGCAGAAGTATCAGCATTTAGCCGCAGCCATCCATGCCACTAGTCATATCTAGACTTATTTTACTTCTTGGAAGACATATTCCGGCATCGGGAATTCTTCCTCGATGGCTTTGATGACGGCGTTGGCCCATTGCCGGGACGGAACACTGCGCATACGCTTGTCAAAAGCGTCAATGGCCATGATATCCTCTATCATGCCCATTTCTCCCAGGTAGGCCATCATACGACGGACATAGGGAACATCATAGATGGATTCAACAGGACGGTCATTCTCCCATTCGCCGCTATGCTCATATAGGTAATCACGCACGGCTCTCAGCACAGTACGTTCACCTTCGCGGAACCGGAGCTGGCCGTGGATGCTTTTCAGGACAAACAGATAGGTCTGAGGAGACAGTTTGTCCGGATCCGGCGTGATGCCCGTCTTGATGCAGATATTGGCGTAATTTCCATGCTCCATCAGCTCCTCCAGATGCTCCAGGATGTATCTCCTGCCGCATCGTTTGACAACCACCCTGGCCATCCTGTGATCGCCGAACTGTTCCCACCAGGCCTGAACCAGCGGGATATAGGCATCCACCCAGAAATCATCTCCAAACAGCCGGTCATAGACGAAGTTCCTTTCCGCGAGATCTCCGTACTCCATAAGGGCAAACATAATCTGCTCCTGCATGGCATGTTCCTGTCCGTCAAAGCGCTTTTTGAGTTGGCGTTTGGCTTCTACCCGTTTACCCTTGCGACGCTCCATAAAATCGTCCAGGACTTCTTCTATGGGGTAGTTCAGCTTATGGGAGGAACATTTTGCCTTGGCCCGCTCAATACGTCCGTCCAGTAAACGGCCTTTCAGGACCTTGATTTCGAACCAGTCCGTACACTCCTCGATGAGTTCGAGATCGTGGTCGTCCAATGTCTCCAGGAGGGCGCTAATCATGAAGGGGTGCATGTTCCGGACGTTGTTCTTGATGATGTCATAAACCCTCCTGTCGTGTAACAGGTTGGCTATTTCATCATGGAATTGCGCGGTTTCGCAATCATTCAGCGGCGTGTCTGCCGTCAGGTATTCGAGTATAGATTTCATGAGAGGTATGTTAACTACTACCGCCCGTCGTCATTCGGATCTTCTCCGAAGTAGTGCTCCCGGGGCCACTCCCCAAACCACAGGCAGTGGTCCAGGGCGGCATCCTCCGAGAAGTAGATTTCTCCCTTCTCGGTCCAGATAATGCGCTCGTAGCGCTTCTCGGGGACCCTCTTGTATGGAGGAATGACGAATGGCGTGTTGCCGACAAAGTATATAAGCGTGCACTGCATAGCACAAGACGCGGCGGCATCCCGCACCGCCACCATGGCGGGCATCGGCCCAATGCGCTCATTCTCGTGCTTGCGTATATATAGACGAAAGCACACAGTAAATCTATCACACAGTGAAAAACAAAATGCGTACTGATAGATTCCACAGATATACGCGTCTTTATAATCGCCAAGAAACACTTTATGATAAACAAGATTATCCTGAACATCCCACACAGCGACGACTACACCGACTATCTTTTTATGACGGCCGCCCTCACCAATCATCGGGTTGTGCCGATGCTCAATCCCGCGCAGGAGGAGATTAAACGCCAGTCAGACGTGAACACCCTGGTGCTACGCTGCATCAACGTTCATAAGCTTCCCGATGAAGAGGACAGGATTGTCAAAGCCGACTCTATGTCCAAGACCATCTGCGTCATGTCAAAGTATTATCTGCTGGAGGGAGGGGAGATTGACCACCACAGGGCCGAGATGACCCGTGCCTCCATTGAGCACGCCATCAACAACATTTTGATGGATCCCCGGAACCTGCGTGAGGTCTTTCGGCAGCATCTGCCGCTTCTTTGGATGAAAAGGAAAGAAATCTTCGCCAACCCACAGTTCTTCTTTGCTTTCAGTGGCCGATACGGCATCGGCCCGGACGGCTATGGAGAGGCTCCCGTGGGCGCCATCCTGAAAGCAATGGAGGAAGACCCTAAGCTCTTCAAGGTACGGCTGGGAGGAGGCTGCGACTGCGGCGAAAAGCCCTTCCTGGTAGACTACGACCGCGTCTTTGAAAGCGGCGCCAGCAGTACCTGGCTGCTCTATACCTGGTGCCCAATCTGCTATTCCCGCCGGGAAATCCGGGCCTGGGACTTCAAGCGGGCCTATTCCTGCGACTACCGGATTACCCAGATTCTGGAGGAAAATGATAAAGGCCAAGGTCTCAGTAACCTCAGCCTCTTCGATGTTATTGAAGCGATAAAATAAAAGTATGATTCAATACTCTTTAATCCCAAAACCCATGATTCGCAAAATCGTCCTCAATATCCGTCACAGCGACGACTATACGGATTATCTTCTCATGACATCGGCCCTTACCGACAAAAGGATTGTGCCACTGCTTGACCCTAATGATAATATGCTGCAACTGGTGGCTGATTCCAAAACACTGGTGCTGCGTTGTAAAGCTAGCAACGGTGAGCCCAGAGAACGCAGAAAACCCGGCCCGGGATTGTTTATCAACCAGGGAAAAGGGGAAGTTGTTGTTTTCCCTAAGTATTATTATCATGCAGACGGCAGTATAGATTCCACCCATGCCGAACTGGTCCGGAGTCAGCTCAATGATGCTCTTCACACCATCCTATACTGCACAAACAACATCAATAAGCTCTATATCCGTTGTTTCCCATTCCTTTGGAAATACCGGCAGAAGATTTATGACAATCCTCAGTTCTTTTCTACTTTTTGCGGCCGTCATGTGCATGAGTTCGCCATGGGGTACCACATGACCCTGGGAGCGGTACTAAAGGCCCTTGAAAAGAATGAGGGCCTCTTCCGCATGCGGCTGGAAGGGGGTTGCAATTGTACGGATAAGCCGTATCTGATAGATTACAAGAAAAGCTACTCTGGGGAAACAAAAGGAGCCTGGCTACTGCAAACCTGGTGTCCGGACTGTCAGTCACTCCATGCAGTATGGGTGGAGAAATTTGATGAGGCCTTACCCTGTGATCAGGCTATCTATGATGTACGGAAGGAATACGACCCGGACCTGAGACTCAGTAATCTCAGTCTTTTCGATGTGATTGACGCGATACAAGATGCCCGGTTAAACCAGGTATGATGCTATTTCAGCTTCATGGTACAGACCCTGCCGGAATTCCGCATCCAGTCGGCATGTTCCCGGTAGGACTCATCACTCTCGCACACCCACAGAATCTTCGTTTTGAAATGCTCCGGGATAATAGGTTCCGGAGCATATCCGTCTGTAAGGATGATGAGCCCGTCAAAGTCCCTTTCTGCCGCATAGTCAACGGGCGCCTGGAAATTAGTACCGCCACGGCCCACGGCAATGCTCTTCTTTACGGCGTGTTTTAGAGTCTGAACTGCGGTAACGACGGTCTCAAACTGAATGACTTCTATCTCTGAGATGCCGTATTTAAAAGCACTGTTCACCACACCCAGGAAGTAACTTATACTTTCGCTGGAGATGGAGCCACTAACGTCCAGTGCAACTAGCAGTTTGCTGGTGAACTGACGTACGGAACCCATGTTGTCGAAGCCGGTACGGCGGGAAGGTTTCATCCGTGTCAGGTGACGCTCTTGCGAGAGCACCTGTGCCCGGAATCCGGCCAGAACCTTCCTCCAGTCAATGGAGGCTTTGGCCGATGCGCGGACCATCTCTGCCAGGTCTCCGGAAAGCGAGCCCCAGCTCTTGATACCTTCGATGATGCCGTTGATGATGGCCACCTGAAGGGGATCCTCATCCCAGAGTTCAGACAGGTCGCGATGGGCTTCGGCGTCTTCATTCTCGAAGTCCGGGTCGCTGTCCTGGGCATTCTGGGCCAGACGGCAATAGACCTCGTAAGCCAGACCGGACTTCATGTCGTAATCCACCGGCGTCTTCATATAGAAGCGCGCAAAAGAATAGTTATCGGCCACGGTAAGATTGCTGCCCCGGCCGATAGCCTCCCCGCTGCAGCCGTCCGGCCTGCGCTCATACGGGTGCTTCATCAGAATGCGGATGGATTCGGTTTTTAAGGCCTCTTCCAGGGCTCTGTCGGACATTTCCCGGAGGAAGAGGGGATTGTACTCCACCCGGCCGCAACCGCTCCTTATGGGGCACTTTATCTTGTCGTTCTCCACCAGCTCGTGAGAGCATAGGATGGCAAAGAGTGCCGGTTCGTTCACGAACCAGCGCTCGATGATTTTATGGATGCGCTCTGTCATCTATCGGATGCTTTTAACGTAAAGAACCAACGTCATTGTGAGCACCTGGCATTCCCGGGCAATGAAAGCCACCGCGTTGGGATAGGTCTGCTGTACATAAAGGTTGGCGAAATGGGCGGCAGATTCCTTTTTGGCTTTCACCAGCCAGTCGAAGTAGGCCTCCAGATTCTTCTTCACTTCAGGCTTTTCCTCGGCCGGAATCTTTTCCACCTCCAGATGGCGGAAGATGCCTTCATTCACCATGGAGAGTTCGTGCAGGGTGTAAGCCTCCAGGCGCTCTTTCACCTTCTCCAAGCGGTAGAGAACATCTTTGCCGCTGACCATCTTCTTTTGAGCTACACTTCCGCTAAAAGCAACGGCAGCCTTGGCTCCCACAATGGCGGCGATGGCTTTCTGGCGCAGGGGAGTGACGGCTTCACTGCCCTTGATGATGTCGGAAACGCGTTTCCATGCACGGCGGTCGGGCGTTTTATCCAAGCCGGTGTCGTCGCCTTCCTTCAGGTCCGGATTGCGGTCCAGCCAAATGGAATTGTCTTCAATGAAGCTGACTATTCGCGGGTCTACCCCGTTCTTATTGGCCCAAAGAAGCCATTCCTGCGCAGTAGGCTGGAAGTTCACAATGTCAAAGCGGCTCACCAGGGCCGGGTCCAGGTCGGTGAGCTGGTACTGCTCGCCCTCATTGACGGCGCTGATGATGCGGCTGCCCTCCGGAAGCTGGCGGCCGGCCAGTTTGCGGTTCAGTGCCAGATCCATGATGGTCTGGAGAATCTCCGGCCGCGCACGGTTCAGTTCGTCCAGGAAAAGTACGATGGGCTTGCCGTCCAGCGGGAACCAGTAGGGCGGCATGAACTCCGTCTTACCGGTTTCAGTATTCTTGTTGGGAATGCCGATAAGGTCGCCAGGATCGGCCATCTGGCCCAGGAAAAGGGCCACTACAGGCATCCCTTTGGCAGAAAAGTAGTCGGTGAGGATTTCGGATTTGCCAATGCCGTGGCGGCCAACCAGCATCAGATTATGGCTGGCAGGAATGATGTCAAGAAGTTGGAGAAGTTCGGTTGTATTGACTCGGATATTGGACATAGTTTAAAATGGTTTGCAGACTAAAGACGCGCATGTGATAGAAATCTATCACGATGACTAATATTTCTTTTAGCTGATAGATTCGGTCTGCTGTTCTGTCTTTATCAGAAAGAACGTACTATGGAAGATCTTCAAGATGAATATAGACCTGGCTGTGGCATTGATACTCAAAGAGTTGCGTTTCGCATTTCTTTCAAGCATTTGTCAAGCAAACCGAAGAAAATGTCCGAAAATAGCTCGAACCTTACCGTAGACACACTAAAAAAACCTCTAAGTTTTTGTGCTTAGAGGCTCGCAACTGATTGATTTTCAATCATTTAAGGAGTGGAGCATAGGAGAAACGAACTCTTGAAATAGTTTTTTTTGTGGAGTTTTTCATAATTTTGTCTCCGAATAACTGGCATTAATGCCACTTTTTCGTAATCAAATAACAGAAAAACGATGGATATTGCCGCACTTCATACCTAAATCAGCTTATAGAAGTCCGTGGGTTCCAGGTGGATGTGGGCGTGGTTCCGGTCCGCATCAAGGATGAGAACGGAAACATTGTCCGCAGACAATATGAGGTTGACTTTGTGGCCAATAAGGGAAGTCAGCTCTATTACGTCCAGTCGGCCTGGAGAATGCCGAATGAATCAAAGGAGGAGCAGGAAGGCCGCTCATTGCGTTCAATCAGTGATTCCTTCAAGAAGATTATCGTCACCGGGGATAATGTTCTCCTTAAACGTGACGAGAGCGGAATCACCATCATTCCCGTTATCCAGTTCCTGAAAGATCCCAATAGTCTAAACCTTTAACATCGGCGAGACGTTCGTTTCACCCCTCCCACTTTCAAGATTTGCAAAAGTGGGGCGGGGATGAAAAGAAAAAATTATTCTTCTTTCCTCAGTTTGGAAATCAGTTGGTCATGAACAAGATGGTATGCTTCCGATGGGACATAGTCAATCCCGGGATTGAGAATCATGTCGGTGCCTGAGTTCGGCCGCTATTTCGTCGTGTCGCTCTATTGACAGGTATTCCATATCAATGACAATTTGCGAAAAAAGCCAAGAGTGAAAAAGTGGAACTTTTAGAGGAAACGCCTCACATTCCTTTTATAATCCAGATATTCCTGCCCGAAATCGGCCTCCAGCCGCTTTTCTTCCGAACGCACCTGCAACATCATGACAGCGGCAATGATGGCAAAAACCAGCAGCGCCCACCAGCTCCACAGGGCAATCAGTATGCCGATGTAGTAGAGATAGGTTCCCGTCAGCATCGGATTCCGGCTCATTTTGTATGGGCCGTCGGTCATGAGGTGCCTGGTTCTGGGTGCCACTTCATGCCCCATGGCGTCGAACGGATTGCCCTTGCCGACGCGCTTCATGTATACGATGCTCCACACGCTGAGCACAAGGCCCGCGAGTGCAACCAAAGCGGCCAGATACAACCTGCCGACCGGAAGATCGGCCCAAGCGGGCATCCCGGCTGCCCACCACATGAGTGTGGGAATCCCCACGATGAAGATGACAAAGCCCAAAACGTATCCTAATACCTGTTTCATATGACAAATATACAAAATAAACGGGACCGCCAGCGCTTGTAGTGTGGGCAGTCCCGATTGAGAGACTTATTATTGTGCCTATTGGACGGCAATCTGTTTGACGGGATTGGGTTTCTCGACCTTTTTTAGTTATATTTGCAACATGAGTGAGTTTATTTCATTTCAGCACAAATAGGTAGATTATTAAGCATATATTTACCATGAAAAGAATTCTTGTAACACTCGCACTTATTTGCATGGCCATTTGCGCTTATGCCCAGAGGGATGTTCCCGCAGGGGGCAGCATGGAGGTTGCTTCCATAGAGTCGGACGATTCCGTCGCTGGTATCGGCCAGGGCAAGCAAATCATCATGTACAAGGTCAAGGACAATGACGGAAATCCCAGTTTCCTGCTTTGTGTCAGCCACACCATGCTCTCTCTAACCTTTGGATCGGAGGATTCTTTCACTTCGTTCAGTCTCCCCGGCGGGGCCGTCCTTTTGGATTTCGGGACCACTTATCAGGAGGCGATGGACAATCTGGACGCGCTTCAAGCCCTGTTTTCCCAGAAGGATGGAACGCAAAAGGAACTCACCTGCCGTGACGGGAGTATAACCGTCTGTACGCTCCATAAGGGCTTACTGGGAAAGCATCTTGACATTGCAGAAACACCCATCTCCAAGAGCGACATCAAGTCCCTCAAATTCAGCTTCAAGATTTCCAAGAAACTACACCCAGACCTGTAGCCAATGAAACATCTGCTGTGAACAGCCCTGTTGCTGTGCATTACATGGGGCGCATTCGCCCAGGAATATGTTCCCTATATCCCGTTTTACTGCCTCAAGGTCGTCTCCGACAACCTGGACGGCAACCTGAAGGATTGGCGCAGCATACTGGCCGATATCCGTGTAAGGTTTACGGAATTGCTGAATTCGGGGAAAGAATAACTTCAGCTCAACCCTTATTTCATGGTATTCCTCATTGAATCCCTTGTGGCGTGTGCTGTATTCACGCTTTTCGTATTCTTAATGTCCAGAGACCCAATCAAGATAGTTTTCAATTATCCTCCAGCCATCATTGAACGCTGTGATAAGTTGGGCTTGGTGGATGCAAGCAATAAACCGGGTGGCGTTACGTTTTATGTCAAGAAGGTGACGGCCATGGCTATCTTCGGCGTCCTGCTGGGACTGCTGGTCAAGTATGTAAACGGATGCACGACATTCTGGTGCGGTGCACTGACGGCATACGCTTTATGGGTGGTGGTGAACTGGTTTGACGCTATCGTTCTGGACTGTATCTGGTTCTGTCACGACAAGAATTTTGTTATTCCCGGAACCGAGGATATGGTAGGGGAGTATCACAATTACTGGTTCCATATCAAGGGATCTCTTATCGGGATGCTTCTGGGCATACCTGCCGCCATCGTGGCCGGCCTGATGGCTATTTGGATCTGATGAGGTTGAGAATTACATCATCTTCACCCCGTGCTGACTTGTCGCCAGCAGGTACACCATAGCTTCCTCAATCTTCATGGTCCTATTTCTCCCGTACCTGTTTCCCGCTCATATGCTCAATTCGCAGATCAAGGATAGCGGCCCTGGGACTATTCTTGCGGATATCTTCCGCCATGTCGTAGCCTTCCGGAAAATACTTGGTCCCCAGGAGTTGGAGCTTGGACAGATGCTCTGCATCATCTTCAATGACTGAAATGCGGCCCCGGCAAATCACGCTCCTCACGTGATACCACCAGTCATCCGGCTCCTGAACCGGTTCGCCGATTACCGTAAAACACGCCTTATCGCATACCTTTATGGCGTCTATCTTATGTCCCTGTTGTGCGCAGTGGAAATAGATATGGCCATCCTCGTAAACAAAGTTGATGGGAATGGTGTAGGGATAGCCCTTCTCACCGATGACGGACAGAAAGCCGCGATAGGCCTCTTTCAGAATAGCCACGCACTCTTCCTCCGGAAGCTGCTGTTTGAACCGACGCATCGGCCGGAATGTCATTTCTTCGCTCATACCATTCTAAGTCCGATTACGGACGCAATCAAAGTGAATATAAAGAACAGCCTCCAGAAACTTGTCGGTTCCTTGAAAACCAGGATGCCAATCAGCACCGTGCCGATGGCCCCGATACCTGTCCACACCGGATAGGCTGTCCCGATGGGAATGGTCTTGGCGACTTTCGCAAGCAGCAACATACTCAGGGCTGACACTACGACAAATCCGGCATACCATCCGGCCGCCTCCCATCCGGAGGCCAGTTTCGCTTTGCCTAGGCAGAACGTGAACCCACATTCGCACAGCCCAGCAACAATCAGAATAATCCAATTCATTTCAATCTGGTTGTCCCTGCCGAGGGCTGCAGCAATATCCGGCGTCTCCTTCTGAGGGTATGCAAATATAGACAAAAACTCCGCTCCGACCAAGTGACCGGCAAGCCGGCCACTCCGCCTCCGCTCCCATTCCACCGCCCAACTGTCGGCTTACGCCGCCAGCCAGGCTCGTATTCTCACCAAAAATGCGTATATTAGTTCGCGAAATCGAAATTCATCGAACTGAATTCCGGGAAAAGAATAAGTCAAATTCCCGGTTTTTCGAAATGAACAGGCCCCTGCAGCCCTTATGGGTTACAGGGGTCTTGCAGTAAATGCTTGGGATTGCTTTCTACCGTTTATCCATCAGTCCGAATCCTTCCCACTGGTCGGGCAGGTAGTTGGACTTGATGAGTTTGCGATAGACATTGGCACGGTCCCGGAGGGAATTGAGCTGCGCGTTGGCTGCCTCCAGTTTCTTGGTGGTTTCCGCACGCATACGGTCCACTTCTTTGATCATTTCGATTGCCTTGTCGGCATCCTGTTCCATAGCGGTCAGGTCTGCTTCCTTCACGCCGTACTTCGAGAGCTCCGGGAGCCTCTTTTTCATGCCGCTTGCAAGTGATTTCCCTTTGAGGGCATTGGTTTCAAAAACCTTTGACATACAATTAGTTGTTACATTAGACAAGAACCTTCATATGTGGTTTAAACATAGTGGGTCCATAGCAAAAATAAGCAAAAAATCGTTCGCTTGTGACCCTATGGAATTGGAAAAAATATCTAACTTTGCATCCAGTTTTGAACGCTTGGTAGAGCTTGTACTCCGTTATTATGAACACAAAAAACAATGGCGGAAAGCTCACCTGGACGGTCCTTTCCATTTCCCTTCTTCTATCTTATCATAGAGCAATGCAACCTTCTCGTCCGTTGCAATGAGTTTCTACTCCAGGTTATCTAATCGCTGAAATACCTGGGCGTTAGAGACGAGGAATCTACGCATGGCGGAAAATGCACGCATAATCTTTTTATTGACCTCAATGGCTTCTTTTGAAGTCAATACACTACTAAGCATTGCTACACTTAATTCGGTAAAGGCAAAAGGTGATGATCTGCGACCACCCCAACTTGCGGTCACATTTTGTGACCTCAAGATTGAGAATTCTTCTGATGTAAGTTGAAACATAAAGTCGTAATCGAATCGGTCTTTATTACGTTTTACTTTTTCATTCAGATGCCCGGTTGTTATGCTATACAGTTTTGCAATGTCTTCGTCTAAAATGACTTGAGTGTTTCTTATAGTATAAATCAGGTGCTCTATAGGTTGAGCACGGTCTATTCTTGCTATCGCATTTTGCGATTTCAAGTTTGAAGTTTAGATTATTTCCTTGGTTTGTGTATTATTCTTATTGGCCATAACAAAGGGTTTTAGGGTTGATTGATAAGAGGGATTGAGTTTGTGGTCACATTGCGGCCGCAAACTTGAACGAATTATATCTTGTGAAGGGAGCCGCCTCTAGAACGGAGGACTTACCTTACTCCTGATTTCATTATCGGCCGATTCAACGACCGTTCGCTAAGAGCAAAGCTAATGCTTGCTTGTGCCAAGATATTGCCCAAGCTCGGAATCCCGTGGCAAAAAATGAAGCCTTTTTGCATGATTAATCCCGCGAAAAAATACTATCTTTGCGTCCGCAAAAAAAGCGTTTTAGATATCCATGAAAGAAGAAGGTAAAATGTCTGTCTTTGAAAGCTTTAAAGTGCCCATTGCGGTGATTGGCCTTGTGATGGGAATGGGGATGTTCACATACTGTTCGGAATCGGATAAGCCCTCGAGCTCCGAGAAAGCCGACCTGGTGGTCTATGGCAAGATATTCACGGCCGAAGACAATGAGCTGGTGGAAGCCTTCGCCGTAAAGGACGGCAAGTATGTCTATGTGGGCGACAAGGCAGGAGCCGCCGCTTATGTGCAGGATGGCAAGACCGAAGTGGTGGACTACAGCGGTGAGGGCCTTGTGATGCCCGGCTGTGGCAACGGCCACGCCCATTATGCGACAGTGGCTTCCCTCTGGGAAGTTGGAACATTTGTAGGCTATGAGGATGACGTGGACACCTTCCTTGGCGAGATCGTTCCCGCTGCCGTCGGGAAGGCAAGAGAGACGGGGGCGACGCTCATCTTCGGCCTGGGCTGGAACGTGATGCTCTACCCGGAAGACCTGCCTTACCGCAAGTTGCTGGATGACATCTGCAGTGATATTCCCATCTACATTGCCGACGACGAAGGCCACAAGGCGCTGGTGAACTCCGCTACGCTGGTTAAGGCCGGCATCATGAAGGCCGACGGTACCATGATGAATACCGACATCTGGGGCGGCGAGATTGTGCTAGATGAGGACGGCACTCCTTCCGGCTATGTGAAGGAGCAGGCCGGCACCTACATACGCTCTTTCATGGACTACGAAAGCATCTTTTCCCTTGACCTTGCAAAAGAGAGTTTGGAAATCACCCAGGAGCAGCTCCTTTCGGAGGGCTACACGATGTGTCTCGACGGATGGTCCACCTACTTCTTCAACGAGAATCTCTACGAGGCTGCCCAGCAACTGGATTTGGCAGGTGACCTGCACTTCGTTTTAGGTACAGCCTACGAATTGGAAAGCTGGATGAATGTGGATGAAGTCCTCTCCAAAGCCGCAGCAGTCCAGAAATACGCTACCACGCATGTCAGGACCAACTGGCTCAAGCTTTTCATGGACGGCACGGTGGAAAGCGGCACCGGATTCATAGACCCCATCTATCCTGACGGACATCAGGGTAACGCCAACTGGTCGGAAGAGGAACTGACCGAAATTACGCGGAAGGCCAACGAGAAGGGCCTGACGATGCACGTGCATGCCATGGGCAACAAGGGTGTCAACCGCGTAGTCAACGCGTTCATCAGCGGTGGAAAGGATGAGATGCGCAATACGCTGGTACATGTCTATAACGTCCTGCAAGCGGATTATCTGCGTATGGCCGAGCACAATATCCATGTCGCCGCCAGCCTGCTTTGGCACTATAACGACACGGAGTTTCAGGAGGCGTTGCTCGAGATACTTCCGGCCGGCCTGAATGACAAAGGCTATCCGCTGAAGTCTTTCTTCGATTACGGCATCAACGTGTCTTCCCACACCGACTTCCCGGCAACCTCAGATGCTCCCGACGACCCGTTTGGCATTATGGAGATTGCGGTCACGGGCGTTTACCAGCAAGAGCCTGGGAAGCCCTGGTGGCCGGAAGAACTCCTCACCCGCAAGCAGGCCCTCACTGCCCTCACCATCAACGTAGCCAGGCAAATGTTCCTCGAGAATGAGCGGGGCAGCATCTGCACCGGCAAGTATGCCGACTTCCTCCTGCTCAACCAGGACGTGCTCACCTGCCCGGCCGACCAGATTCATGCCACCGAACCCGTAGCTACCTACTTCGAAGGAACGAAGGTATACCCGATGTAGATCATCCGCACGGTTGGACTTATGCTTTGGACACGGTCCAATCCTGTAAGGCTCGTAGTATCACAGAAAATGAAAACACTGGATTCTATGGAAACCTACGAAAAGATTAACCTGGCCGATTATTTCCAGGCCGCCGCAAGCAGTATTGCGGCGGCTCCATACTCAACTAATTTTTTGGCTGAAAAGCAAAGATAAGTTCCCCGTTTTTCGTATATTAGCAAAGTTGAAATGAATTCGTTATGGCTGAACAGACTTACCCCTGCGAGAACTGCAAGTTCCGCGCACACTACGACAAGAACCCTAAATCGGCCCTGGGCCGTTTCTGGCGCTGGCACATCAACTTCTGCCCTGGCTTCAAGGGTTACTTCACCCACCAGGATGAGGAGACTAAGGCTGCCTTAAGGGAGAAGTATAACTTCACCAAGTATCAATAATGGCAGATTCTGATCTGGAATTGAAACTGCAGGACTAAACCTTGCAAAGATTTTGGTGTTCAGATATTTGATTGTCATCGTTGACGAAATCCAGAAAGTGCCCGACCTCTATTACGTGACAGATTTCTTCAAGGCCCTCTGGGCTGGCGAGATAATCTAAGAATCTTGCCCCGCATCATTTTTCATATAGATGTGAATTCCGCGTTCCTTTCCTGGAGCGCGGTAAAACTTGTGATGGCCGGGAAGCCGGACATCCGGCTGGTGCCATCAGTAGTGTCCGGAGACCCCAACGACCGCCGAAGCATCATAACCGCCGCATCCATCCCGGCTAAAAAACTTGGCATCAAGACGGCTCAGCCGGTTTCGATGGCGTTGCGTACCTGCCCGACCCTGGTACTAGTCCGGGGCGACTGGGAGTGGTATAAGCGCTGCTCGGAAGGATTTATCACGATATGCCGTTCATATAGTCCGGTGCTGCAGCAGTTCAGTATCGACGAATGTTTCATCGATATGAGCCTGCGCTGTACGCCGGAGAATGCCGTGGCCATAGCCACGCGGCTCAAAGACCAGGTCAAGAACTCGCTGGGCTTCACCGTGAACGTGGGCATCGGCAGCAACAAGCTACTGGCCAAGATGGCATCGGACTTCGAGAAACCGGACAAGGTGCATTCGTTGTGGGATTACGAAGTCCAGGAAAAGATGTGGCCACTGGGCGTGCGGGACTTACTCTGGGTAGGAAAGAAGACGGAGGAGCGTCTAACGGCTTATGGTATTCATACTATCGGAGACCTGGCCAAGTTAGGCATGGGCTCGTTGACCCGCCTGGTGGGCCAGAAGTTCGCGCAGCAGCTACATGAGAATGCCAACGGTCGGGATGATTCGCCGGTGGAAACCGAGGTGGCCGAAGCCAAGAGCTACAGCGCCGAAAGGACTTTCTCCAAGGATTACACCGACCCCAAGGATATCGACCGGGCACTGTTCAACGTGGCCTGCATAGTGGCGCATCGCATCCGCAGGGATGACTTCCGGGCATCCACGGTATCCATGTTCATCAAGCACAAGGATTTCACGGTGCAGCAGAAGCAGACCTCGTTGTCGCAGCCCACTGACATCACGGCCGTCATACTGAATGAGGCCAGGCGTATGCTCACGGAGATCTGGGATGGCATAACGCCTATCCGGCAGGTGGGGCTGGGCGTTTCGAAGCTAACGCATGAAAGCTATGAGCAGATGTCTCTTTTCGAAGACCCCAAGCTGGAGTATTACCGGGAATGGGACCGTCAGTATGACGAGCAGCGTGCCCAGGCAGAGGATGCACGGATGCTGGCTTATGAGCGGAAGATAACGCAAGTGGAAACGCCTCCGCCGCCCACTGAGGCACCACCTGCACGTGCTCGCAGACAGTATTCCGGAGCAAGTCCGGTCAGAAGGTCTATGCCCAAAGACGATGCCCTGGTTTTTACTTATGATTCCGGTGAAAAGGCTCTTGCAGCTGCCAAGAAAGCTATCAAGGGGCATCCGGCATACCGTTTCCATCGGGCAACGCTTCCAGACGGAACAGATTGCTTCGAGGTAGTGGAAGACCAGATAGTCCTGGAGCGCCACTGCGTAAAACACTCTGTGTAGCAAAACAATCGACAAATCCAAATCATTGCAAACATTGTAAATATTTGTCTGACTGTTTAGCCTGTAGTATCTTTGCATAACGTCCGGGCGAAAAGTTGCAACGGAAGAGCGAATTCTTGGCGAAAAGTTGCAAAAATGTATTGAAATACCGGGCGAAAAGTTGTAAATTCGCATCGGGAAAACGCTTGTAATATGCTGAATAGAAAGATTTTCGACAGTCTGGAGACTTGGTATAAGGGAGATAGGGCAAAAGCTCCCCTTTTGGATGGAGCCCGCCAGGTGGGTAAAACCACAACAATCCGCGAGTTTGCACGCCGTCACTATAAGCACTTTATTGAAATCAACTTCGTAAAACGAAAGAGTGCGAAAAAAGCTTTTGACGGGGATTTGGACACCCATACAATCATTATGAACCTTTCGGCAATGGGCTATGGCCCCTTTGTCAAGGGTGAGACGCTTGTTTTCTTTGACGAAATCCAGGATTGCCCCGGGGCCCGCACTGCCATCAAGTTCCTTATGGAAGAACACGAGTATGACTTTATCGAATCCGGTTCCCTCTTAGGGATCAATTACAAGGGTGGCGAAGACGAAGAGGAGGAAGAACAGCAGAAGCAAGTACAGGAAGATGAAGACGATATCGTGGCATCTTACCCCGTCGGATTCGAGGAGCGGATAAACATGTATCCCCTTGACTTTGAAGAATTCTTATGGGCGGTTGGCATCACACAAGAGGTGATAGATACCCTGAAAGAATGCTATGTAAAAAGAACGCCCGTTCCAGCGCTGATTCATGAACAGATGATGAAGTATTTCCGTCAGTATTTGGTTGTTGGAGGAATGCCTGAGGCCGTTCAGAAGTTTGTCACTGACGAAGATTTTCAGAAGGTGGTTTCAATTCAGAAGAGCATTGTTGACAGTTACCGCGATGATATTTCCAAATATGCCGGGAAGGAGAAAGTTCTTGTGAAACGTGTCTTTGACGCTATTCCGTCCCAGCTTGCAAAAAAGGATAAACGCTACGTCCTGGCGGATTTGGAGAAAGGCGCCTCGCGGCGGAAGTATGCGGACCCCACGCAGTGGCTCATCGATGCCGGAGATGCATATTACTCGTTCAATACTACTGAGTTCAAGCTTCCTTTCAGCACTACGGAGAACAGGAAACTGTACAAGTTATTCCTGGTTGATACCGGGCTCCTAACTTATATGAGCCTTCCCAAGATGCAATTCCAGGTCATGAATGGAGACATTCACATCAACGAGGGCGCTCTGACGGAGAATTTCATTGCCGGGGAGCTGGTCAAGAAAGGAATTCCTCTTCATTACTATGATCGCCAAAGCAAGCAGGAACTGGATTTCATATACAAGTGGGAGACAGGAATTGCTGTGCTGGAGGTGAAATCTGGAGAAGAATGCAGGGACCACAAGTCTTTGGATGCGATACTCCGCAACAGTCCGGACAAGGTCTCGCGGGCTATGGTCTTTTGCCGGGAGAATCTTTTCGTAGAAGACAAGATAACATACTATCCGCTTTACATGGCAATGTTCCTGTAAAACTCTCCCGAATCACGAAGGAGACGGTCACGTTGTCCAATGCATTCATAATCAGCGCATTTACGGTTAAACATTTTGTACAACACTGGCCGTAAAGCGCCCTCAGAAAGCGATGACTTTTGCCCTAAACAAACGAAAAAGTCTCTAAGTTTTGTTGCTTAGAGACCTTGTAAAGTGTTGATAATCAAGCGATTAACCTTGTGGAGCATAGGACACCACGGAAATATGCATTCTACGCACTTCTAAGGCATCCTATATCTGAAAAGTGTACTAAAAGTGTACTAAAAACCAAGCCTCAATCTGACACACGAAAAACACTGTACTTAGCCATAAAAAAACCGCCCCCGGACCTCACGGCCCAGGAGCGGCGACGATTTTAATGGCATTGTACTATGACAGTGCCACCGCAAAGGTACTCAAAATAATCCCGGAATCCTAATTCAGCCAGTCTCGGACAGAGCTGGAATAAACATCCCACGCATTCACAAACGTGCCATCAAACTCCTCAGGAGAGATTGCCCCAACCAGCGCCGAATAATACACCTGCAGGCCGATGGCTACACAAATACTTTCCTTATCCATGGCCACCGACGCCCACTCCTCCCGTGGCACATCCCGGACCAGCGACTGGAAAGCGGCCGATGCAAGATCCTTCGCCGATTCAAGCGCCGGCGTATAAGATACCATGGACCGCATCCGTTCCTTCACATCCGTGAGCGCATCGCCCACAAGCACTGCCTTCGCTTTCCGGCACCAGGAAATATCCTCTCCGGCAGAACGCCGAAGCTGGCCGATTAGTTCACAATCCAAAGCAATGGTCGTCATCCCTCTGTAACTCTTGAGGGCCGGCCATGCAAAAAGGGTGCAGGTCGCCCTCATAGGTGCTTCAGAGGTATCGCCAAATACCCTTTCACCTCCC
>Ga0310697_10000147_pt1 | contig 100100 bp, 153 predicted proteins | sample 172DNAGHGlowgp2_FD_203883 | JGI IMG/M metagenome (GOLD analysis project Ga0310697, IMG submission 203883) | Sheep rumen microbial communities from Palmerston North, Manawatu-Wanganui, New Zealand - 1728 DNA GHGlow gp2 (v2) (version 2) | ecosystem: Host-associated > Mammals > Digestive system...
AGTTCATTATTAATCAGGTTCTTCAGATAAATGGCAGGCTCACAAGGGACGCGGTCGGTAGATATAGTTCCAACGTTTTTAATATTATCCCTCGTGCAGTCCTGGAGTATCTGTCTTGAAAATGCTTGGTCGGCAGCTACTATGATGGAATAGAGTTTATTGAGGTCTTGAAGTAGTTGGTAGATATGGAATAATGATATCTCTTGTCCTGACTTATTTCGAATGGCCACAGTGAACCAACAATGAACGAGAGGTAGCTTAGTTCCTCCTATATCTTTCCAACCTTCGAATGATACGGCCGAAATTCCAGTCATATCTCCTCCCTGTGCAGCGCTTAAGTCCAGCCCAACCCAAAGCGGTGTATGGGAGGGCATCTGACTTAGCATCGGCCGGAGTTTATCGATTAGTCTTTCTTGTTTATTATAAAAGTCAACTTCGATTATCTCTGGTATCTTATTGGGAATCTTTGAACAATTAATGAGATGTTCTATATTTCCACCAAAGAATGACTCGGAATCTCCTCCCGCTGAAATACCTGAGAAGTCTTGAATAGCCTTTAGGACGTTAGCTTTATATTCCCCTAAGAGCTGTTTAGGAACTTCTATGACTTTATCTTTATCTATTCCAAGGTCCTGGTCATATTTCTCGTCGGAATATAGAATTCTAGGCGGAAACTTCTGATTACCTATGAAAACCCTAAATGTTTCACCAGCCGATTCTGTGTACATGCTTTTTCTGACTTCATAGTGGGCAGGATGACAGTTCCATGTATACTTAGGTTCTGTATTATCAAGGAACCATTCTGTAACGGATTGACTTCCACGAGCACTAGAGTCTATTATGAATTGTCCACAAAGTTGAAGTGCGTCGGTCGAGAATCTAGACTTAAATCGGATAAGGGATTCAGAGACCCTAAGTTGTGCATTCGCCTGATTATCCCAGAAATTAACCTCACCTAAGATATAGAAAATAACATCAGAACCTAGACCACCAGAGCCTCTAGGGCCTGAAGTTATCAGTCGGAAGCTTAAGGCATTATTCTTGGTATTCTTGAAGAATGGTGAATATTCGAGGACATCTTTAAACCAGTTCTTAAATTCTTTGACAGCAGTTTCTTCCGACCTATGGAAAATAACGCAGCTAAGAGGTTTTGGTGCAAGTCCTAGTGTCTTAGAGGGATTTCGCATTGCCAGAAGTCGTGCATAAGTTAAGGCTAGACAAATTTTAGATATCGTTGACTTACCTATACCAATTGCCCCTGATAGGATAAGGAAAGGTTTTCTTGTAAACAGCGGCTGTGTATCCCCCGGAAAGAATATTTCATTTTGAAGTGCATCTTTCCAGTAATCAAAAATAACACGTCCCTCTGAGAAAAAATCCTCTCCCCCTAGATAATATGTATCACTGTACAGTCTTTCTACTGATGGAGGTATAAATGTATAACCTTTTCTACTTGCGAAGAACATTAATTTTTCTTCTTGAGTCATAGAATTATACATTGCCTCTACCGAAGAAACGTTCTTAAGACTTTGATCCACTGGCTTTGTCGGATCGTCTCCATGTTCGATGTAATTAAAGCTCTTCATAAATTTTATGTTATAATGTGATCCTATAGAGGTACATTCAAACCTCTATAGAATTATTTTAAGCCGGTGCAAATATATACCTGCCGAGCTTAGTTTTTGCTTTTCCGGCTAAACTAGTTAACTCTTTTCTTTCTTTTTCCTCTAGTCCATCAAGAAATCTATCTTTAAGCCAAAGCTTTATAGCTCTCTTTTTACCTGGACCTGGACTTAGACTTAGAGCATATTCTTTTTGACGTTTTCTCAAGATTATCATATTACCAATCAAAGTTATTTCTATCTATCCTGGTATTATTTCTGGACTCATTGTAGGTATATCCTCCAGACATGGATGCACGTTCTCTAGCTTCCCTGGCGTCTTCTCTATCCTGAGCACGATGAGAGTCTTCCCATTCCATTTTTTCGCGACGAATCTTGTCCTCTCTTGCTTCCTGACGTCTCTTTTCAGCTAATTCAGCGGCTCTTCTTGCGGCTTCTCTCTTAGCTTCTTCTCTCTTGTCTATTTGTCCCTGAATTCTAGATTCGAAGTCTGCATCATCGCCTTTTCTTCTAGCCTCATCGTCCATTCTTCGTGCTAGTTTCTTAGCTCTAGTATCTGAGTCGTGAAGGTCTTCTTTAGCATATTTTAAGCCTCTTGTCTGACCTTTCCTTCTTCCTTCGGCTTCACCAGAATCTCTACCAGCCTTCTTTCCGAGAGCTCTTCCTAGTAATCCTCCACCAACTGCTCCAATAACACCAAGACCGGCTTTTTTAGTTGCAATGCCAAGGCCTAGACCTCCTAATACGCTTCCAGCTATAGTTCCTGCCTTCTTTCCTTTCTTTTCACCTATTTCAGCCCCTTTCTTAGCCTCGTGTTCTCCATGATGCTTGACATACTTCTTTGTATTTCTTTTAGCTCTCTCCTGTTCTTCTTCAAGAGCATCAAGCATTTGTCCACGAGTCATGTGTTTTAGATCATAGTCAGAATAATCTTCTAGGTCTTTTGGTTTTCTAGGGAAATCGTCACCTTCATCGTCATCATCATCTGAGAATTCACGCTGAGCATAATCATAACCATCTTCTAGTCCACTGTAGTAAACTTCCTGAAGAATAAGATCTAGTTTTTCATTTCCTGTTGAAAATAATTTCTGTTTCATTTTTTTTTAGATTCTATTTTTTGTTCCATTTCCCGCTCTGATATGCACGAAGACAATTCTCGGCGGATTCTCTCGATTTGTAGATTGGTTTCCAGTAGACGGGTTGTCCACCAGGTCCATTCATATTAATAATTCTCCATCGTCCCTGTGAATCTTGCTGTACGACGCCTTTTTTCTCAGCCTTCTTAGCAATTTTCTTTGGGACTACTTCTCGTGGCTTATATCCAAGTTCTGGGTCGGGTATGGTTTCTGCAAATCTCTTTTCAAAATATCCGGATTCCCACATCTTGTCTATAACACTATATCCACGCTCCTGGGCCCTTCTTTCTCTTCTTCTCTTTAGGAGTCTGTGTATTCCATAGAGTGCAAGAGCTCCTGCGGCTACCGGATGTGCTGCCATTAACATAGCACCTTTGGCGAGAAGACCCGAACCTAGAGCTGTTCCGGTTGCTGCAAGTTGTCCGATTCCCGCCGCTCCGGTGGCACCGGCGACGGCCGCAGCTTTTCCAGCCATTCCAAGGTTCTGAAGTCCAGCCCCTAGGACGCCCCCAACTGCATATTGTTTTTCTTTATATATTATCATATGATATTTTTTAAGTTTCTGGAACTGCCTGACCAGCTTTTGTTTTTGTTATTGTTATATAATGTCCACTGGAACTGGTAGTTCTTTTTAAATTGTATGAATAATTAAATGCCCCATCACTTACATAATTACAGACCCTGCTTTCTCCGACGGGCGTAGCAGTATCAAAATAGAAGTAAGTAAATTCACGATCTTCAGTAAATCGGATATAGGCACCGGCTGTATCACAAGTCCAAAAACCCTGATAATCATCAAAGAGGGCATAGTCTGAGTCTATCGAAATACCAGTAATGTGAATCTCTGCATAAGACTGGTTTGGCGTGACTGGAGTTGTTGGATCATACGGTGTAGGGTCTGGAAGATTACCGGTTGGCATATTAAAAGACGAAGCAGTAATTGCAGCATTAGTATTAGATAGCCACCAATTTCCATATACGGCATCTTGAACGACATAATATCCACTACTAGAGCTCGTTATTCCAGTTCCACTCAGAGAAGTAATTAATGATGGAGTTCCCGAGGCTGGGACGGTATATAGTTTTCCATTACTGCTAACTTGATATAGGGCAGTATGATACCTTCCTTGAGAACTATTTACACTAGATTGATATACATAACATCCGGCTGAACCATCAAAATCTGGACTGGACTGAAGAGGTACTATTATTCTAGAACTAGATCTCATGGCTGATATACTATTTCCACATGCATAGGGGTCGTTCGCATCTAGTGTAGCAAATTTTTTTATACTCGGTCCGAAGGCGTTCATCTCTTCAACTATAAAAAGAAATGTAGACCGCATCCTTGACCATAAGTGACCTAAGCCACTTCCATTTAAATATTTTTCTGCCATATCATTTTATTACCAAAGTCTACCATCAAGTGTTACAGTTCCAAATAATCCGTTCGTTCCAGAGGTTGTACATTTAGGTCTTGTGGTCATTGATGGTTTAGTGAATGCCTGTGTAAATGATCCAGTGATTGTTGATGTATTGCTGCTCGGCCAATACCCTATATACTGATCCTCTATACCTTTATCTGTGTTGCTAAGATAAGCGTCCATTATTATATATGTCGTAGTCACTGTTCCACTACTAGGGATATCTACAAAGTAATTATTTACATCCGTGAAATTAAATGTCATATATCCACTTCCAGTTGTTATACTACTGTTAACAAGGCCCCTTTGAAAGAAAGTATATGGAGTACTATTATAAGTTCCAAAATAGGCATACATCTTAATCAGAATTCTATCGTTGGGAAGAATACCAGAAATATAGAAGGTTGCAGAAGGAAGGGTTCCGGAATATACACAAGCTCCTGTAGACCTATACCATCGTAGAGTTGGTTGTAAGTTTCTTTGCGCCCAATTATAAATATTAATCGTAACATTAGCGGGAAGGGATGTATAGGCTCTTTCTTCATTAAATATAAGATGTCCTTCCGGCGGATTAACCAGAGAAGACACTATTGGAGATAGTCTATATCCGAAAGATGTTGTTCCGTCGGTAGCTGGAACTATTGGAACATTAGTTAGGCTTGTGGTAGTTGAATTAGCGCTTATGGTTTGTTGGGCTGTTTGATAATAAACACTCTCTCCGTTGACTGGTTTACATACCTCTATAAATGTATTCACCTGAGGCTTGGTTTCAGCATCTGTAGTCCTAGTTAGTGTTCCGCTTACAGTCATAGTGTGCCAATCAACTGATGCATTCTCAAGGGATATAGTATGTCCATATATAGCCCCTACTTGTTGAAAGTCTACTGTAAACGTATATTTACTCGCTAAGGTAGAGACACTTAAGATATTCACTTCTCTAATCCAATATAGTCTATATGAGGTGCTGCCAGTTCTAAGATATATATCTTGAAATGTAATAGAAGTTTTCCCGGCCAAAAGATTAAAATATTTTACTCTGGGATTACTACCAGACGTCCAGTTTAGTTCAAATACTAAGTTTACATCTACAGGCTGAGACAGGGAACAGACCATGGTATCACAATAATAGTTAGAATAAAGATATCCATCCTCACCTCTATAAAGACTATGTTCTACTAAAATAGTAGCTGTAACTGGTATTGGGGAGTTTCCGCCCACCGAATGAGTATAAGTTATAGAAGGGAGCTCGCTAGATTTAAGTTCATATCTTTGTTTATATTTAGACCATAGATATCCGAGTCCCGTATTTCCTAGATATTTTCCCATCTTTTACTTTCTCCCTATTAATATCCATATGTTGGACGGACTCCATCATTTCTATAAATTTCCCAACTGTGGGGAGTCATTCTTCCAACGGTATCTCCTTCTACAGGCAGATGCCAGGAAGTTGTAGTACTTCCGTTTGCTTTATACCATCCTATTGCTCTCTGTGTTCTCTTCGCTGATTCATTCCAAAGACTATCTGAATTAAGCGTATAGAATGTACTAGGCCAGGGTTCAGAAGATGAATTTCTGGTTCTAATCATGGTATACTCATTGTTCTCACCAAATACAACCGTCTGTGTAGTTCCATTGTTTGACACCGTTATACTTTTTGGGCTGTCATAGTAGATACTCGTTCCTAAGTATATCATCTTAGTCTCAAATCCTACTTCATCTGGCGCTACACACTTTATTCTTTCTCCCGCACCCCAGAATACAATTATATTAGTTTCGTTAGAATATCCAGGGTCTGTTATTTCTTCAAGACTTCTAACTATATGTGCATCAGCGACACTAGTAAAATAGCTTAGTCCTTCTCCACTCAAGTATTTATCTTCTGTATCCATATTTGTTTTTCTTTTTATAGTGTATTTTCTTTAGCCATTATATATCCAAGCTCTGCCCTTAAGTCTTCCAGATCCTCATCGATATATTTAAGATCTAGTCGATAGGCTTTGTCGTCGGAGTAGTCAGATTGGTGGGATTTGATTCTCTCCCTATCTTTCTCAAGTTGTTTTATTTCTGCCCTTATTTCATCGACGGATCTTTCTCCTAGGGCAAGCTTTCTTTTAATTATCATAGATTATACTATGTATATTATTATTTTTTATTCCCTTTACAGATAATAGGTCTTTATATAAATCGAATAAAGAATCATAATCTTTATCTAGTCCAGACACTTTATTTCCCCTACCCTCTCTATAAAACCATTTATTCTTGTCTACTATATATCCAATCCAGCAATTATCGTCTTTGGAAATAAGCAAATCTATTGTAACACCTTTCCAGTTTTTAATTTTCCACTCTTTCATCCTAGCCTCTATATGGTCTCTATCAGGAAGCGGAAGGTTTTCCGGTAAGGATTTATATTTATTTTCTGGAAGATCATTTAGCCTTTCCTCGAAGACTTCAAAATCAACAGGAGGCATAATTATAGTATCTCTTCTTTTAATTATCATAGCTTAGTTTTAATAATCTCTATTGACTTCTTTAGATAATCTACTATACTAGAGTCTTCATCCCAGGCGTCGTGTTCATTCCAATCACTAAGATACTCTAGGAATTCATCTAAAATTATTTGTTTTACTTGATTCCAGGATAATTGTTTCCCTGGAATGTAATCAAAAGGATTTTTCTTTTCTTTTTCAAGCAATATCCAAGTTTTCTTTTTAAAATCATAAGAAATCCCTTCAGTCCTAGGCGTTATGATTTTATTTGTTTTTCTTGGCATTGGCTCTATTATAATGATAGACTCTGGAATAAATCCATTAAGAAATTCTAATATCTCTTCCTTCTTATAGTAATTATCTATACTATCAATGGCACTATCTAGGTTCGGAACATTTACGTCTGCCCCAAACCTAGGATATTTAGAATTAATCTCCTTCTGGGCTTTTCTAAATTTCTTCCACTCTGACGGAAGATTGGCTTCTATTAGCTTAATATTATTGGAGCTTCTTTTAATTATCATATTACTTAATGAATATTTTTCCGAGGATACCTAGAATTCCATATCCCAATCTTTTAAACAAACCCTGTGGATATTCTAGGTCAACATCGGCGGTTTTATCTTTCCTAATTCCCATCCGGAAGAGAAAATTATGCGCCATCCATTCCAAGTACATAGATCTTCTTGTTCTCTTGAAGGCAATATGGGAAGGATAGAGTTTTTGTATTTCATCTAAGGCACTATAGAATTCAGCCTTAGACATCATATAAGAATCAAGAATTTTAATTCTATTTTCTAGTATTTTGTATCTCATAGTTTTTAGATTTAGATCTCAGGATAGTACATTCAAACTATCCTGAAATATTATTATTTATTTTCTTTTTGAATGGGTTTTGCGACTATTTCTTAGGTTTTAATTTATCTACGGCTTTCAAAAATTCAGTCATTTCATCTTGACCCGGATATTTAGGGCCATACATAGATTTTTCGAGTGAGTTCATTGGTTTATATTTTCTATACGCTGTTATCTTTCCAGCTCCTCCTTTGGCTTTTGCGTTAATTAGATTCTGTATATTAGAAGCCGGTAGCGAACCACTGTAGTCTCTCAGTCTTTCTCTGGCCTGTTTTGTAGCTTCAGCACCAGTCTTTCCATGACCAAATATACTATTTCTTATTGCTTTATTTGTCGCCTTAGTCACAGCTCTAGAATAGAGTTTTTGTCGTAGTAATATCATAGAATAATATTTTTTTTTAATTTAAGCCTCTCCTTCCATGATCATAAATCCACTTAATTCTCTTCTCTTTTTCTGGACCACCTTCTTTAAGATAGGTTCTAAGACTTTTATTCGCACCTGTAGTCTTAAGAAGGACAGCGCCCGTGGTCTTAGATTTCATTAGTGCTCTATTATTTATGACATCATGAATATTTTCGGGAAAGTATTCGTAGTTGACAACAAATTTATCACCAATTCTTTGTTGTTTGTATCCCAGTCGTCTCCTTATTTCTCTATTGGCTGCCTTGGTAACTCCCTTAGAGAACACTCTCTGTCTTAGTAGTATCATAGTAGTATTTTATTTTTCTAACCCCACCACAGGATAATTGCTACAGTGGGGTTAGGTGTTTTAATTTTAGATATTGTCAAAATCTCTCTGATAATGTTCGAACTGCATTGAGAGTTGGATGTCAGCTCTATCGGTACCATCCTGATCCATACCATTTTCATCCATAGTTCCATCCATGATAATACAATTGTAGAACTTTAGACGTCTTACGCTGATACGACTTGAGTTAGTAATAATAAGCTCAATCATAGGAGCCACCAGGTCATCTTTTCTGAAAGAGAATTTAGTGTCAGGGTCAGCAACACGATTTCTCCAGTCAGTAACAAAATATGTAATAGCTTGGTCTTCCTTGTCGACGAAACTTAAGGATAGAGTGCCACTAGTATCTTGTCCTGTCTGTTGAATGATTGTGAAGTTTCCTCTCATTCTCTTCTGGATTCCGGATACACTATAGTTAAGCTGGACGTTGACGGAATTAAGTCTAGCATTAATTATAGAGTCTCCTGGCCAGTAAACGATTGCAGGTGGGGTCCATTTAAGCTCCCACATATCACCTCTAAGGAACTCTTTATTATCGTCCCTATAGGTATTGGTGTAGTCAATAAAGTCCATGTATCCTTTATTTCCATGGACTAGGTCTTGCATTTTAGTTGCCATATTTTTTATAATTAATAGTTATGTCTAAGGTTATATTATTCTGTAGAAGTTCTCTTGTCCATATATCAACTTCTATATCTAATGATCCTAGTTCTGGATAAGGAAAATAATTTGATATCTGTATTGATTTAACATTTGAGAATATAGCTACACTTTGAACTATTTCGTTTATCTTATTTTCTATCAGTGCATTAAATCTTTGACCTATTATTTCCCATCTCCTCTTTTGAATTTCTCGATATACCTTTCCCATAATGAATCGCATAAGACCAGAAGTTATGTAATTTTCCCCATTCTGATATTTATTGTAGTAATATACTTGATTATTTGATACTAGGTAATTACATTTATATCTTTCTAGTTCTTCTTTTTCTATATATGGGCTATCTTCCGAATTATATATTATATCTTTGGTTTGATATCCTTGATTATTTTCCAGCAGGCATCTTAGGTATATATAATAAGCTGGTCGTATCTGACGCATATATTGTACCTCACCATAGAAATATAATAATCTATTCTCTTTGTCTTCTAGATAATTCTTAATGTATTCTTCTTCAGATGTTTCAGAAATTAAGTATTGAAAATTTCCGGCCGTTGCATAAGGAAGAAACACCTGCTCGTCCTCACGCTCACCATATAAAGATAAATCTGGTATCATGAAAAAGTCTGGAACTACTGAGTCTTCGAGCGTCCAGCCCACGAGCATATCCATAGATTTCTTATACCATCCGGCCGAGGGAGTCTCTACTTTAGCTCCATCTAAATAAAAATCACCCTCAGGAAGTTTATTTATATTATCAGCACTACAGTAGATTAATTTAGAATTTTTATTAATCTTATCAAAAATTCCTTCGTCCTCTGGAGTCCCTATTAGGTGTCCGATATAGTATTCAGTATATCCATATCTAGATATTCTAATAATATATCCATCCTCTAGTGCATCCTCTATAGAGACTTTTATTCTGGATTCATCTATATCGTACTCATTTGAATCTTTCCCGATAGTCCTAGACCAGAAAGATAAAGCTCCATCTCCTGACTCTAGGATATTAGAATATAGCAGGCTTTCTTCTTCCTCTATCGCCCAGGATATAGATACAGACGAAATAGAATTCATACTAATTAAGTCTCTCTTAGTTTCAGAAAATATAAGATGTTCTCTTTCAGAAATAGCCTTTCCAAAAGAATAATCACTCTCAATGATATTAACTAAGTCATTAAAACTGTTTATCTTTTTATAGGTAATATTATTTCTTCCAAATTTATCTTTAATTTCTGATTCTTTTCCTTTGTAGCATATTATCCATCGCCCTGAAAAAGATTTAAAACCAAGATATTCCCCGTCTTTAATAGCGTCTCCAGACCATGAAAATCTAGTTGCATATATTCCAGGTCCTTCAGAGTATACTATATTTCCTAGTGCCTCTGGGGTTTCAAAAATTTTATCATCCTCTGGAAAATATTTTGGATGACAGAAGTTACCATTTTCTAATAGTACCAGAGTATCTCTATTTAGAATGGATTCTGATGGTTTTTCTGAAACTAGATCTCGCTCTCGAATCCAAGAATCATTTTGAAATATCCATACTCCATCTCCTGAATGATACCTGATATTTTCTTGTCCCTGTATATATTCTTTAAGATAGTCTATTGTGGGAAATGGCGTATTTCCTTCAAGATATTTATCTAAATACTGCGAAGTGTCTAGAGTTCCTGGATCTATGGGTTTATATAGATACAGCGTTATACCAGATTCTATCAATTCTCGTAAATACTGGTACTCTTGGTATGATTTCCCAAACCAAATATCAAGTTCGTCCAGAGATCTGACTCGAGTCGGAGATTCAAAGGACATAGAAGAACTTGGAACCTCGGACAAAATTATAAAATCGTCTGGATCATCATAATATCGATTAGCTTTTATTGTTCCAAGTTTTATATACATACATTAATGTTTTTTATAAAAGAACCCATGAGACCTTGTGCTGACAATTGAGTAGTTATCATAGTCTGAGGATGAAGCGTCATCTACTTCTTTCACTTCTCCAGTCATAGATGCTGCTTCTCTTAGTTTAGCTTTAATTATTTTATTTAATTGCGTTTCATAAATATCTGGATTCTCTCCGACAATAGAAAATGATATACTTAGGTCTTGTCCACCTCCATCTATCTCACCTGCATACTCTTCACCAAAGTCTTTCATAACGCAAAGAAGATCAAACTTTTTTATCGTAGAATATTGTGGTGTCATACAATAGATTCTTACCCGAAAAGTAACATTTTTATAGTAAGCAATACATATCATCGATTTATCTATTGCTGTTGGAGTGGCTTCACATTGAATAAGACCCTGTCTATAAAATTCATCATTATGTGCTTCTGAGAAATATGTAGATACATCAGCACATCTCTGAAAATATCTTCTCCAAGACTTATATTGGTCGTCAACTACAGAAATTCGAAGTTCATTAGTATATTCTACGGATACCGGATAGCTTATTTCTCCATCATAAAGTCCAACGGTTTTAGATACTAGTTTCGATTTCTGAAGCTCAAATCCATTTATAGGTATCCAAGAAGAGTACCTAGTTTTATGATTGTGCTCAACTCTATTTTCGGTATTTATTTCAGCAATCGACGGAAGATATGACCATCCTCCGTTTTGTTCATCACTCACATAAGGCTCAATAACAACTTCCCAGTAAGCATTGGTATCAAGAGTTAAATTTCCATCTTCCCTTTTCATTAGTTTTTCAGGCGTTGTTATATATGGGCTTTTAATAAGTGCTTGTTTGAAATCCTCTAGCGTGTTTATTTTATCTGCGTCTATATTAGGACAGAGGTCTTTAAGAGTAAGTGCAATACCTTTGCCTGCAAAATATCCACCAAGGAATGTATTAAGTGGAATTTCCCCTTTGGCTAATGCGGATATATTTTTAGATAATCCGCCAAGTTGATTAGATAAAAGCTTTGATTTTTGTATTAAGTCTCCTTCTGTAGAGTTTAGCGAGTTTAATATTGCACCAGATACCTCATCCCCGCGATCTATAAATGATTCAATAGTTGATCTAGTACTTAATAGTGCTGAATTATTTTTCTTAATTTCTTCCTCAATTCTAGACTGATCAGCTTTTAGAGAAGGAATAAACTGTTTAGATATTGATGAATTAGCGGATTCTTTATTTAGTCTCTTTAATTTTTCTGTTTTAGTTCCTTCTAATTGCCCTGTCCAAATATTTGAGCTTCCTTCTGGTCTATTCTGAGGAAGAGCAGTCTCATTTGCGATCGTATTAATAGCAAGAGTTCCAACACCTCTTATAGCACCCTCTACGCCTCTATACCCAGTTAGTCCTCCTTGAACTAGCTTTTGTACGCCTTGCCATATTATATTACCACCAGGAAGTCTAGATCTATCAGTTTTTGTAGCTCTCTCTAGTTTATTCCTGGCCATAACAAGAGCCATTAAAGTATTTTTAAGGATATACTCTCTTGAGGCTGATGAAATTTTGCCTATATTCAAATCAGCAGAGACTCCATTAAGTGAGCTTGTCATCAAATCTACTCCTCTATCTGCAGCAAGTTCAGCAAGTCTTCTTATATATCTATCCTGATCATATAAAGCTGGATTTAAGAAGCTAGTTGGATTTTTAGTTGGGTCTTCGTTATCTGATACTTGATATTTTATCCTGGGAATTCTGTTCTCTTCCCCATACTCTTGTCTATACTTTTGTTCAGTATATTTTGATAGAATTGATTCTTTTTCTGGAATATCTAAGGATTGTGATTTTGTTGCTTTTTCTTCTAATGTTGCCTCTCTATCTAGTCCGTCTCTGCCAACATACCCAGCATAATTTAGAAGCTTTTTCTGTTTTTGAAGAGTGTCTATAATTTTTTGAGAAACTTCTTGTGCTCTTTGATTAGTTAGGTTTTGGTCTCCAAGATAAGCAGATATAATTCCCGCTAATTCCATATTCCCTTGACCAGAAGATTCAGCTCCTGTCTGACCTGGAACTAAGAGATTCATTACCTCTTCGTATAATTCATTAGCAGACATTGAATCTAGAACTTCCTCTATTCTTTTTATATCTGGAATGTCAATAGATAACCTATCGCCAGGAAGTTCCTCGATTTCTTCTGGTTTAATATCAAGTCTTGAGTTTGGAAGTTCTGGATCTTCTGGTTTAATATCAAGTCTTGAGTTTGGAAGCTCTGGATCTTCTGGTTTAATATCTAATCTGACATTAGGAAGCTCTGGATCTTCTGGTTTAATATCTAATCTGACATTAGGAAGCTTAGGGTCCCGTGGATTTATATCAAGTCTAGTATTCGGTAATTTATCAGGATCTTTGGGATTAATTTCTAGAATTTCATTTGGGAGTCTGTCTGGTTCCGTAATATTTAGTCCAAGTCTTTTCTGCCTTAGGCTGTCAGGCTCTTCTGCAAATAATCCTTCAATATGCTGTCTAAGATCATTAGGTTCTTCTGGACTGATATCAATTCTGGTGCCTGGAAGCTCGGACGGTTCTTTTACAAGCAATCCTTCTTTTCTTCCAGGAAGTTTTATATCCTTCGGTTCTCTCTGAAGTTCTACAAATCCCTCTGGAAGTTTAGGATCTGATATATTGTTTAGTGTTTCTTTCGATTTAGGTAGAGATACGTTTTCCTGTGGATAGATTTTCTTTTTATCCTTTGGAAGCTCCGGATCACTTACGTCTATTTTAATTAAAGAATCTGGAAGTTCCGACGGTTCTTCTATAACTAACCTCTCTTTCCCGAGCGGAAGTTTTGGATCTGTTATATTCCGTAGTCTCTCTTTACCCTCAGGAAGAGAATTGGGGTTTTCCGGACTTATTCTTAGAACGCTATCAGGGAGAGATTCTACTTCTCCAGGACTTAATCTCTCCTTCTGGTTAGGTAAGACTATTTCCTTTGTTCCATCTAGCTTTAATCTTTTGTCCGGAAGCTTTATAGTTTTAAGTTTAGCATCCTCCGGCCGGGAGAGCGGGCTATCTGGCATATTTTCAGATATCCACTGCTCCTGCGTATCCCTTATTGCCCCTAGATATTTAGACAGTCCTTTAATTTCTTCGGGGCGAGTCAATTTTTCACACCCCGGTATCTTATTCCCGGAAGTTATTTTTCTTTTTTCTTCCATTATTCATCTAGGGTTTCAATTATTGATGATAGTGTGTATACAAAAAGAACATCAGCGGTTTCTGAGTATCCTTGTTTCATAATAATCTTAAATCGGTATGTTCTCTTATTTCTTGTATACTGAAGCTCATCACCCACCTCAAGAGATCCATCTGGGCTATAAGACTCAAGTGTATCTCGGTTTCTAGCCCAGACATCTCTCATTTCATTTTGATTAACGATTAATCTTGTGTGAAATTCATCATAATCGTTTTCAAGTGCTGACTGAGAAGAGTATGTGCCGCCAAATACATTTTTCCATTTAGAATTATCTTTAGGGCGTAAGACAACGAAGTCAGTTCCCATAAGAGCCATATGTAATTTAATATTCTTCATTCCTAGAGCATAGAGTTCGTTGGCTCTGTCCAAACTCTTAGCAGCCATATCTTCAGCCATAATTACTTATCGTTTTCTAATATTGTAACAAATTCATTCTCCTCAATAATATATTTGAGAAGTTTAAAGTATTGTATTTCATTCAATCTTCCACCATAGACAGTCATAACATAGATATCTCCGTCCGGAACAGTCTTAGTTCTAAACGCACCAGACATTCCGCGTATAAAATCATCTATATCATACTGGCTGTATTCATATTCATATGGAAGATATAATTTAAGATTTCCCAGGTCAGAAGTTATAGATATAGAATCTTTAGAAATTCTGGACGCTATATCATAATCGTCGAGACCTGCGTTATCTAATTTCTTTGTTATTCTATCAATCATTTGTCGATTTCCTGAATATAGTCTCTGTTCTGAAGCTTCTTTATATTGAATAAGAGAGATATTATCATCAGAGAGGTACGCTGTGAGTGTTTTATCCGATCTAGAATGTTTTATTTCCAGAAGAATTTTATCTGGTTCTATATGTTTTCTAGATGCTATTCCCATTTCACGTATAAAATCATCCTCCTGATATCCAAGACTTTTGGCATCATCTTCTATCTCTTCTAATATACCTGGATGATCATATATTTCATCTCTGATTTTCCCTAAGAGATGTGTATATTCATCCTTTCCAGTTTTTCCGATGTAAGTAAATCTCTTAGTTCGTAAAATTATCATAACTATCTTCCTTGTCCTCTGTATGGTTTTACATAGTGCTTGGATGACTTAAGCTTTGACGTTCTGCATTTTGAGTGAATTCCGCGTCTTTTCTTATGCCTATTATCCCTGCCTCTAGTTCCCGTTGTTACTATTTGTTGTACTCTTGCCATATATTACATTTCCATATTTCTGCTGTTGCCAGGAATTAAACTCTTTTCTGGTTTTTCCAGCGTTTATTCTCCACTTATTTCCTCCTGTTTCGTTATTAAACCTTTTCCACCGCAGACTATTGGCAGCTCTTTTTCGATTCGGATTAAGGTTTTCTACTCCTTCTGGTTTCTTTTCAACCTTTCTCCTATTATTGTCTATTGTTTCAGACAGAGAAAATGTTTTTCGTAGTATAATCATTTGTCGTATAAATTTATATTTCCTTGATAGGTTTTCATTATTTTTTGAATAATTAGCTCTATCTCTTTCCTACTCTGGATACTATATGTCCAAACTATAACTTTTCCCGTATCTTTTCTTCCCATTTTTAGGATCCAAGGCTTAAGAATCTTATCTAGCTCTTCAGAATCTTTTCCCTTATCTGCTGTAATTATTAGAAGCCCTGAAATTATAGATACTTGAATCGGTGCATCAGATTTAGAACCTACTGTATAATGAAATCCCTCTATATATCTATTTTTCTTAAGGATATCCTCAAGATAGACGTTTCCGAAGTTTTCTCTCGGCGCAGGATGTCCTGTCTTGATTAGTTCATCAGTGTTTATTTTTTCAGCCGCACTAGAAATAAGCGTAGTTATGAAATTAGAAAAAGACGTTCCAATTCCTCGTCTTGCTCCTATAAAAGCGGAGCGTCCCGCTTTCCCTAATATTTTCATAATCTCATACTTATTTAGTACGGCAACACTAAAATTTTTAGTGGTTTCCTCCCCGAGACCGCCCTCCTCACTTGCCTCTTTTATTCTTGAGTCTACAATTGCCTTATTATCAAGTAAATTTATTTTACACTCAAGCACTTGAGAAAGTTCCATAATAAAATTACTAATAACTTGATAATTTGTAAATATTATATCGACGGAATAAGAATTTAGTTTATAGTTTATTACACTACTATTATATTCCATACCCGTATATTTCTTACAATAATAATCAAGAGTTTTGTCAACTTTATCTAATTCGTCATTAGATAGGTCGAATGTATACATAGTAATTTTATTATCTTGAACTGCAAAATTTAATTTATACTTGGATACTTGTCTGTCAGAGAACCCAAATTTTTCATCAATATCAGCTCTTTTATCTAATTTATCTCCAACCGTTATTCCTGCCATTCTGTAAATTCCAAACTCTCTTCTGATATTTCGATCGATCTCTTGAAATTTAACTTTTGACATGGGTTTGTGAAGATAGTTTATAAAGACCTTAAGAAAAATTCCAGCAATGCCTCCAGCTTTAGTTCCAGTTTTAAATCCTTCCCAAGCAGTTGAGTCTTTTAGTGCTGCACCAATTGCGCTTCCGGCAAGAGCTCCACCAATTGCGCTTTTTCCAACTACCTCTACAGCCCCAGGAACTTTGTCCATGTCTTTAGGGCCAGTGTAGTGCCCCTCTTTAAGGCTAAAATCTTTTTGTCTAAATCTAATCATATATGTCTTCTATGCCATTCCAAGAGCTAAAGAGTCTCCTCCAACCTTGATTATCTTTCTCAGCTTTCCTTTATCATATTTTGCCTTCAGTCTCTTTGTTCTCCTACCATAACCTGGAAACATCTCTCTCATTTTAGCTTCGAGAAACCAGGATGCCGCTGATGTACCTGGTACTAATTTTCCAAGAGCTAGAGTTCCATATCCAGCGGCAGTACCCCCGGTACCTACTGGATTTTCTACTAATTTTCCAACAACTTCTGAAGCGGCATCACCAGGAGAGTGAGTATTTATATAGTTTTCTGCCTTTACTATTTTCTCTAGAGTCTTGACTCTTTTTTTATTTGCAGCCAACTTTAATTCTTCTTTTGTAAGGGGAATTTTATTCACTGCTTCGGAGACTCCTTTTTTGCTTTTCTGTCTGAGTTGTTCTCTAGCTATTGGATTTCCTAAACCAAGAGATTTACTTAAAGCATGCCTAGATTCAACTAGTTCATTCCCGGCTTTTTCAAGAAGTGCTTTAACCTTAGAATGCTGTTTTTGTCGTAATATAATCATAATTATATATTTTAAGCTGGTGCTACTTCAGGCTTTGGATTGGCTTTCTTTTTCTTTTTCCTATTAAGCAAAATTCCGCCTCCAACAACAGGAACTGCTGTAGTAAGACCAAGTCCCGTATAATAAACGCCCTTAGGTAGTTCAAAATTATTATGAAATCCTCTAGTAGAGTTCTGTGCTTTTTTATATAAATTAGTATTTTTTAAATAGTTTGCTATACTATCACTGGCTCTTCCTATTGGCTTAATTCTTCTAAGTCCCTTTCCCATAAAGACCATAGCCCCTCCTATTCCTGTACTTACGAGTTCAGGTGCAACAAGAAGAGGCATACCAGCTGCTTCAAGTGGTCGGGAGACTAGACTAACTGTTGCATCTGAAGCAACCGCGAGCGGCTGTCTTATAACTCTATTAATACTTCGTCCTATTCCAGTTGCGCTCTCTACAATTTGTTTGTCAGATTTTTTTAATATTGGTTGAAGAAATTTTCCTGTCCTATACCAAATATTTCTAGCTACTCGTGCACCAGCCTCTAATTTAGCAAATGATTTTTGTCGTAGTAATATCATAATACTAATTGTCCATACCAAGAAGATTGTAGTGCATAATTATCACATCTTGCACGTAGTTCTTGGTATGCTATATCTACGTGACTAAGAATTTCTAGTGGTGAGTTTGGAAGTTGGACGGATGCTTTAAGTTGACGGATGTAATCTAGAACATGGACCATACAAAGATCCATGAAGTAGTTCCCTTGTGCACCTTCTTCTACATTAAGCCAGTATATTGCTCCCTTGTTAGAATTTGGATTGAATGATTTATCTTCCGCAAAATCTGGAATTACTGGTCTTGCGCATATTCCTTTAAGATAAAAGCATTGATATGGGTCCCACCAATCGCCTAAGAAAACATAAGGTCTTCGATAGTCTGTAACGTGTTGGTACTCTCCTGCTGTTGGCCATGAACCTGGGAATCTTATATACGGAGTCGATACTGGTACTAGAACAATCTGGTCTTCGGCAATCATACAATCTAAGAATAGTGTGAAATTAGATTTAATTTCATACCACCCATTTCTATCTGTCCAACCCCAACCTTCATAATCTCCCATATTATAACAGGTCTTCATCTGGCCTTTATTTAGTCTCATCTCTAGCATCAGCGGAAGAGTTATCTCAAACTCTCTTAGAGCTTTTTTTATAATTTCTAGGAGAGCTTCATCGGCAGAGATATAATCATTTAGTCCAAGAATTTCTTCTAAGGAGCTTATAGCTAACATACTAGACCTAATTAAAATTTTCTTCTTAAGGTCTACTAATCTTGTTTTATCCATTTTCTCCTAGTTATAAAATAAAAGGAGAGGAGCTAAAGATATGTAGGAATCACACGAGGTTTAGCCCCTCCCCTGTATATTATTGGTTATTACATGTCACTGCTTATATCCATCCCAGTATCAAAGTACTGAAGAAGAACATTGACAAATTTCAGAGCTCTAGCGAATCTGACGTTAATGCAGACTTTAATCTTATTCTGACGAGCAAGTACTGGATCATAGTCACAGAATACTTGGAAAGCCTCTGGTCTGCAATCCGGATCTAAGCTCATAATCTGAGTATTGAGGAAATATTCTTCAACGCTCTTTACTTCAGCACAAAGTCTTTCTGTAATTTTCTTACCGATGAACTGGGCGAGAAGGATTGGCTGTACCTTAGCAATATGAATACCAAGACGAACGTTTCCTTCGTCATTCATAATAGTATTTTCTGACTGCTTGGTATAGTTATCATTCATTTGCCAAATCTGAGCGTTGGTATTCCACATCGCAGTATTGATTTTCTTTGAGAGAAGTAGTTGTCTTTGTCTCTTGTTAAATTCTACTACAGGTCTTTGATATCCAACCTTACCATATGTCTGACCAAAGAGGCTTACATATGGACGATTGTTTCTGTAATTTTGAGAGACACCTTCCCAGAATAGAACCGATGGAGATGCCATGAACTTGAATCCTAGAGTTCCAGTGTCAATATCCCAAGGGGCGCTCATATAAAGTTTCCAGGAATCCTGAGAAATTCTGTTGGCTCCATTTCCGATAGTCATATAGTTTGTGCTATTGACTGTAGAAATTGGATAGAAGTAATTGCCATCCTCGGACATTGCGTAGTTGGCGAGATAGGATTGGAAACTAGGCTCAGTGTTTCCAAGATCACTAAGACCTTCTACAATATAAACCTCATTTTCCTGAATCTTATCGATAGCTCTCTTAAGGTCACCATCAGTTATATTGAGAATTCCACAAGTATCGGGGTCAATGGATAGGTCTACATAAATTTGAGACTCTTTCTTTCCATTATCACTCTGCCACTGTTCATCTCTGGTACCATTTTCTTCATATCTGTATAATCCGGCCTCAGCACCCTCCGTAACTCTAAAGATAGCTCCGACAGGTACATTATCCTTAGGGAGATCAGAAATTCCAGAGATAGTATTTACACTAAATCCTGCTGCTTGTTCTTCAGAGATCTTAACCCAGTGATAGTCATCGTTGTCATATCCAAAGTAATTCAGTCCTAGGTCATGGAGATCGTCAGGAAGCTCTAAGGAAATCATCTTTAGCATCTCATTGATTTCTGAGACTTCCATATCACCTCTACCGAGAATATTTCCTACGGTGAAGAATGATACTTCTTCATTTACACTTGGATCAAAAACAGCAATCTCAAAGAAATCACGGTAGAGAATCTTTTCGTCTGGTTCCTTAGTGCCGTTCTTAGTGAAAGTATCTAAGACCGTCGGAAGAACAGTATATGGAGATTCTCCTTCTCTGTTGAGTTGCTTTTTGTTGGTGTCTGAAATTGACTTAGCAACAACAGCATCGTGATTAAATCTTCTAATTCTAACTTTAAGTTCTGAACTAGAGTTGTAGATATTTAATGCAAAATACTTAGATTCATCAAAACCGCTAGCTGCACCAGAGTTAAGATCAATCCAAGCTTCCTGTGGTAGGTTATTCTCTGTCCAGTCAACCTGACATGGAATAATATACTTACAAGCATCCATTGTTATTTCTCTCGGTTCGGTTTTTTCGCTCTCAAGAAAACCTGATGCAAGATAGACTTCTTCGAAGACTACACATTTGATCTCGTCTTCTACACTCGACTCTTCTTGCATCTTAGCATCTTTGTAGAACTTATACTTCGGAGAGAAGAACATTGATGTCTCATTAAGTTGATCTACAAGGTCGACAAGATTGCCTACATAGTAATCATACTGTGCACCATCGTCTGTAGTTCTGTTACCGAAGATACCAACATTACTTACTGCAATAGACCAACCGTCAGTATCGTGATCGGCATTGTCTCCTGGTGCATCAATGACAAATTTAAATCCACCAGAGATTTTCTTTAGGAGATTTCCATCTTTAAGAACATACTCGTCCAGTCCAGAATTGATATCTAGTGGTTTTGCGTAGTATAAATTATCTGCCTTAGAAGCACGGACGCAAAGCATCTTAGTACTTCCTGCCAGACGATATGCATTAGCCCACATAGTTCCAGCTAGACTTGAATCGTCTCCCATGTAAAATCTATTAAGTCCTTCAATATATTCTTTAGTCGGTTCACCTGAGGAATAAGTCTCGATAAATTCCTTCTGGCTTGTAATTAAAGTTGGAGTTGAAGGGCCTGCGTCTGATATAAAAGCTGCCCCAACTATCAAATCTTCACCGACCGTAGGATTAAGGGCCGCTGTTCTAATTCTTTCCTTGACCTTTACGTATGGTTCAAGGGTTTGTTTCCATTCTGCCATATTTTATCAAATAATTTTAAACTATTATCCAACCTCAATAAGATAAACTGGATATCCTGAATGTATAAATCTTTCAGCTATACCAGTTACTAATCCTGCATCGGCTGAAGAATCTGATATAGTGGTTATAATAATGTCATTAAATCTATCGGACTGTCTTTCTGTAACTGCAGAATAATTTGGCAGGTTCTTGACTAAGTCCTTAGTTAATTCTTTAAGTTTTGGATCTGAGACCTGATTAACCAGTATCCTCAATTCTCCATCAACTCTAGATATTGAAATACAAATTTTTGTTTTAAGTCTAGACGATTCTTTTGAATCTCTAGTAAAATCACTTCCTTCTTTTAGCCCGGCTGATTTTAGTGCATCTACTACTTTATTCATCAGCCTGTTGTTGACTGTAGAGCGAATGTTAGATTTTTTGGAAATACTATCCGCCCCAGAACAGATGGCACCTACAAGAGCACCCAATCCTGCTCCGACAAGGACAACACCAGCAGATTCCAATGCAGACAGGTCTAATGCATTTTTCTTCCTGAATAATCGGCTAATTCCATTTATTCCTGCCAAGACAGTTCCTGCACTGGCTCCCAGACTGGCTCCAGTTGTAACACTAGAAAGAAGGCCAAAGTCTTTTTGCCTAAATTCTATCATTTTATTTCTTTTTATAAAATATCGCCTGTTTTGCTTTTTCAGTAATATAGGGGTGCTGGTCATCTGGATCAGCTTTTTTATAGGCACGCCTAATATTTCTTGCGTGTTTTTTTGCTTCTCTAGTTTCTAATCCCTCTATTTTTTTCAAAGCTTCTGCCAATTCTTTAGTAGCCTTAATCTGTTCTTCTCTAAGTTCTTGATCAGCTTCTTTTCTTTTTTTATTAACGCTATAGTTGGCGATTCCGTATCCAGCACCAGTACCTGAAATAGCAAGCATTGCAGGGTTGGTTGTTTTTGCCTGTTCTAATGCCCACTCTCCAACCTTTCTTAGACGAAATTTTTTATCAAAAGATTTCTGTCTAAATTTTATCATATTTTTAGTATGAATATCCGTCTCTTTGTGTCATGTTAGCCTTCCAGTCTGCCTTTTCTCTTCTCATTGCCTGGCGCTGCGCATATTCAAGACGGCGATTATAAAATTGGTTCTCTTTCTTTTCTTTTCCGCGTTTATATAGTGCTGTAGCTGTTCCTATCGCTGCACCAGCTATCAGGCCGGTACGGCCGCCTTTTCCAAACTTACGCAAAGCATTAGAAGCATTTGCTCCAGCTCTTGATAACGCTTTTCTAACACCCTTTCCAGCAGGACCCGAAGGAACTATTCTTCCAGGCTTCGCCGCTGATATGGCACCAAGTGCAATGCCACCTAGTGCCGCACCTTTTGCAGCGCTAAGCGCTACTGCATTTGCATCAGTCGTGGGCTTCTTTAACTTCTCAGCAAGAATATCTGAGTCTTTTGCTTTTTTTAAATTATCTGTATCATCATACTTAGTGAACAGCTTTCTTTTTAATCTATATATTCCCATAATTATTAATCATTAAGTACTGGTTGTTCTTTAGATTTCTCATATGCATAAGCATTTTTATCTACAGCCCCAACGACTTTTTTAGTTGCAGCATCTCCCCACTCATAAGGCTTAAATGCAACAAGTCCTAGGCCAATAGTTCCAGCTGCAGCAGTTCTTTTGTGACGTTTTAAGAAATTAGCAAAATCTTGGGTCTCTTTTGAATAAATAGTTCCAGAGTTTTTATTAGTATTCGTCATTTTATTTAAAAAACTTGTAGTTCGTTTTTTATTAATTCCAAAAATACTGCTAATACCTTCTAATACTCCTTGTCCAATTTTTCTTGATGCTTTTCCAGTTTGAATTTTTCTTAACCTTTCTTTGGCTATATTATTTGCATCTAATTTCCCGATAGATGTTGTGGCTTTTCTTCCACGGGCAGCAATTTTTTGAAGTTCTTCTGGGGATCTTCCAAGTAAGTCTTTGCCTTTAAATTTTAGACGTATATTATGTCTATCAAAAAATCCTCCTCCGTTAGCTGCTTTAGTTCCAGCTTTTATTTGTTTATTAAGAGCCCTCTGTCTATCGCTAACCACAGCCTTTCCGTATTGCTCAGATCCCGACTTCATCATCCAATCACCTAGTTTTTTAGTACTAGTTTTTCCTGCCAGCTTATTACCGTAGGTCATGTACATATCATTTATGCCCTTACGTAATCCAGTAGGTCCGGCTCTTCTTAGTGTTGCAATAGTTCCAACAGTAGCAAGGGTTCCTATTGCTGCTTTTTTAAGGCCAGACCATCGCGATCGCTGTTCTTCAGTGTATTGTTTTTGTTGTGCCACTTGATCTTTGAGCTGTCTTCTTTCTGCTAGATATGGTAACGCAAATAGTCCAGCAAAACCAGCTCCAGCCAAAACAGAACCACCAGTCATTCCTTTTTTAAAATTATGTTTTGCAGAGTCTACTATTGGCCTTAGATTCATTTTAGCAGTACCAGCACTATTAAGTCCCTTAGAAAGATTTTGTACTTTACTTCCAAGCGCACCTTTTCTTGCTGCTAAAATAGTTCCGGCAGTAACTACTGCTCCTGTTGCTAATTTTCTAAGCTTCTTTTTCTTTTCAGCAGATAGTTCTTCTGGAGATTTTTGAGCAGAGGGAAGAGGTGCACCGCCTGTTATTTTCTTTCTATCAGCCTGGATTGCTTTATCCAAAGCATAACTTCCTATCGCCAGGGTTGTACCCATAGCAAGTCCATTTCCAATAGTTTTTCCAATTCTCTTTTTCCCAATGCCCTGAGCAAATTCATATGCAACTGTGCCTCCTTTGTTGAGAAGGTTCTTTCCTTTACCTAGAAGTTTGCTTCCGTTTTTAAGAATTCCGGAAATAGCTGCATATTCTTTTTGTCCGAACATGGACTGAACAGCCTGTACTTTTGATGGATCTTTTTCAGCAGCTTTTGCTATTCTATTCATAGCTTCATTTTGTTTTTCTTGAAGCTTAGCGTTCTGTCTTTGAAATTCTTCCTGTTGTTCGGCGTTTTTCTTATTTTGGTTATGTCCTTGAATCAATCCAGGAGCTACCATTGCAGCAGTCGACGCCAAAAAACTAACAACAAATTCTTTTTGTCTAAACTGTATCATGAGTTAGCTATATTATTTAATTGATTCAACTTATCTCGTTGGGCTTGGAGAGCTTGATTATTTTGTTCAGCTGTTTCAGCTCTTTGCTTTTTTCCTTGGACAGCAGTAACGCCCATAGATCCAAGACCAAACACTCCCCAGCCTTTACTTCCGCCTCCAGCAAGCTCAAGTGTTTTTCCACCAAGAGTTTTAGAAGTAAATTCAAAGCCACCACCAGGTAAAGTATTTCCAAAATACTTTCTTTTTAATATATATGTGGCCATAATCAAGTTTTCTTTACATTTGCATATCTTGCCCAGCATTCTTGACACTCTTTCCAACGCTTCTAACAATTTTTCCACCTGCCATAAATCCGGCAATAGTTCCTAGTGGACCAAAAGCACTACCAGCTACAGCGCCTCCAATTCTACCTGCAAGGCCTCCTACACTAGTATCCAGGGTTTTACCAGTTCCCTCCAGAACACCACCAACGCCAGATTTAATAGCACCGCCAACCGTTCCCAATGTATTAGATGCGGCATCAGCTAGTCCAAAATATTTTCTTTTTAATCTGTATGTAGCCATTTTCCTGTTCTTCCATTATTTAATTCTTTCCTATTCTTCTGTATCTCTGTATTTATATCCTCAGTCTCTTTTAGTTCTTTTTGTGCTTTTTTCTTAGCTTCTTTGAGTTCTGAGGAAAAATTCAGCTTACCTATATCTTTACTTAATTCTCTTTGAGTACTAGATCTCCCTAGTCTATCAAAGTCGGTATCATATTTTCTTCCTTTAACAAACCCTGTCGAAGAATTTGTATCAAGAACTTTAGTTGCTGAGAATCTTTTTATTATCATAGATCTAGAAGATAAACTTTATAATTAAGTCCGAAAGGAAGAATGTTAAGAGCATTAATTGCGTCTTGAACTGTATCAAATTCAAGAACAATTGATCTGCTCTTTTTATCATAATCAATTGTATCTCCTCTTGGTACTGTGGTTTCGTATTGAATCTCTCCGGAGAGAGGGAATAATTCAGTGGACACCGTTGGCTTTGGACCACCTCCATTATTTTTCTTCTTATCAAACTCTTTTTGTTTAAATGTTGTTGGTCCTTCTATTTCTGAATTATTTTTTTGTTTATTAAAGATACTTCCACTTATTTTTAGAGAAGACCCCCAAAGCTTATTATTTTTAGTATATCCAGGAAGTCGGACGGCATCTGGCATTTTAGCTTTAGCGCCAATTTTAAGATACATTCTATATCTGTCTTTATGAAAGGCTCTTGTAGATATTACAAACCTTTCAATAACTATATTATTTCCTTTGAGTATTGGAATGAGAGAGTTTGAATCTATAATCTGTATTCTTCTTTTCCATGCATCGTTTTTCTGAAGCTCTGTCCAAAGATATCTCATAGCATCATACTCAGAAAATTCTTTTTGTCTAAATTCTATCATGATTTAACAACTGATAAATTTTTTTCCCATGCAAGTGCTTCTATAACATTAAGTACTTTTCCGAGATAATCATCTTCGGCAGTATATGTTCTAGATTTTTCATCTGCGCCTGTAACTCTCATTCCGCATTTTTCCTCTAGCACTTTTCTAGTATATCTGTAAAACTCCTTATCCCTAATTTGTATCTCATAGTAGCCGGAAGTATTTTTCTTAAAAGATACTAGGACCAAAGACTTTGAATTAACTCTGGAAGCTTCATCTGCTTTGTCAGGAGTTATTATATTGAATGGTGCGCCTTCTTTCTTGAGATATTTTATTGCTTCCGGCATCATATCTTGCTCAAGAAATTTTCTCTGTCTAAATTCTATCATTTAACATCTATTTAATTTTTCACCGGTATCTGAAGCTACCAGAATAGTATTTATCTCTTCTACAAAATTATATCTGTCGTCTAGTACCTCGTAGAAAAATAGTTCAGCACTAAATTGACATTGATTTGAGAAGTTTGAATTATCGTCGGACTGATACATGTGATTAAAGTCCTCCGTAATTTGTCCCCACTTAACCCCACAACTCCATCTTTGTCCATATCTGTCAGAAGTTTTAAATTCACAGAGGTTAGTGAGAAGATTTACATTATTGTATTTATTTTTAAAATCAAAGAACATCGGCGTATCTGGGGTTCGAAGAGTGAATTGAATTGGAACTCGATGCTGCATAACTCTATCCCAGTCATCTCCATAGTTTGGGTGATGATTTCGGACAGGGGTTTGGTCGAATCGATAGGATATATAAGAGGTTTTTGCTAATGTTTCCTCTCTATTCCACCGGACGAGTTCAATTCCATAATCGGACAGGATACGTCTGAGTTCCAGAATAAATTGATCTTGATAGTCTATGGATCTTATAACATAGTCGTCATATCTTCGGCGGAGAGAATAGACGGTCGTAGAATCCGAAGTAAGAGTCAGATCTGAATCCTTGAAAAGAAGTTTTGGAAAGTTTCTGATTTTATAACACTTCGGCTTATTTCCGACCGGTCGTAGAAATTTTAATCCGCCGGACCAAAACAAGAAATCTATAAATTCTTGATTATCTATATCTTCTTCTGAAACAACTATTGTAGTAGAATTATAATCTTGTACTACCCTAGACTCACTGTCAGATACGATAATCATATGAAAGATGTGCGGGTCTGCAGTCATTTTTTGAAACTTCAGCCCGTTTAAAGTTACATAGGTTGTAGTAAATTTTTTAAGTCCTGTTAAAGCCTCTAGAACTTCGTCTGGATTTCCGTAGAATTTAATTCCTAATTCATCTACTAAAAGGCCTAGTGGAGTTCCTGGGACAAAAGTTAGAGTTAGTGTAGAAGTAGCTGTATCCTCAACCAGTGAATTTACTTTTCCTTCTTTTATATTAAAAAACTTACAACCTTTCTTAGAAACTAAGTCTAGGCCTTTATAGATGATTTCAGACATTTTTTATGGTTTTGGTGCGAGGAGTTTACTGGTTGCCTCTCTTGCCTCTTGTCCAGCCAGTCTCTTTATTTCTTTAGTAGATCCACTGCCTGCTAGAATCCCTTGTGCATTGTTGTATACAACTCTTCCATGAGTTTTAAGAGCGTTCTTTTCCATGTTTGTTCCAACTTTTTGAAGACCTTCGAAACCAGATTTTTGCAATTTTTGTCCGGCTTGTCCCCAAATTCTATTAGTAGCTCTGGAAGCTCCAACACCAAATGCACCTCTTCTAGCTGCACCATATGCTAGCGCCGCCGTGCCAATTCCAGCTGCAATTTTAGCACCAGTAGACATACCTTTCTTCTTTTCCCCTGATTGATTAGGGTCTGCAAAGGTTTTTCTCTTTAATGTATATGTAGTTGCCATATTAGAATTTATTTATACTATTAACCATCGGATGCTCCTAATGCTAGTCCACCAGCGATGGCGGTACCACCAACAACAGCGCCAACTTTGCCAATGCCTTTTGCTGCTTCTCCTACTCTTTGACCTGTAGATAATTTAGCTACAGCCTCTTTACCTTTTTCATTGACCATGGTTTGTGTACCATTCCACATGTTTTTGAAATTACCAAAAAGCCCATTTCCAGCCTTTTGAAATCCCTTATTTTGTAGTTGTTGTACAGTTTTTGTGGCGGCAGCAGGCAAGGCGGCAAAAGTTTTTCTTTTTAGCCTATATGTAGTTGCCATATTAATTTTTATTATTGCTTAATAGTCTAATTTGCTCAATTGTTTTTCAAATTTTGAGCTCATTAGAACTAACTATCATAATAAGTTTGTGATTTTTTAGTTCTGGGCACTATTCTAAAATTTCTGAATAGGTTTCCAGTTAATTTAAAATACTATATTATAATATAGTTTTATAAAAGAAGAGAGAACCTACCCACAGGATAAATTCATATGGATAGATTCTCTCTTTGAGATTTTATTAATTAATCTAAGATACTTTAGATCTAAGATTAGAAGCCGTACTTGAAGACAACCTTCTGTGCGAGCTCAGGAGCCATGTACTTGGTGCCTTCCTGATAGTAGATACCGGAAGCCATCTGAGTCGGGTTATTGTAGTTGCCAATAGTAGGAGTGTCAGTTAGAGGCATGTAGATACCACGAGCTAGAGGAGCCATCTGACCGTCAGCAGTCTTGTGGATTGCATAGAAGGTGGCTTCGCCTTCACCCTCAACGATATCGGTGGAACGGAGCACAGGAATGCCGTTGTACCAACCTAGGAGGTCGTTGATGTATGAGCTCTTAGTATTTCTTTCCCACTTGCCGATGAAGGAACCCTTTTGGAACTGGTTGCAAGCCTGATTACCAGCAACATAGGCAGTAACGGTTACACCCTTGACAGCCTTGTTAGCGAGAGCGGACTCAACATTTACAAGATAAGCGTCGAAGAGGTCAACCTGGCTGCGATAGTCATGGAATCTCTGAACCATATCGCCAGTAGCTCTATTGAGGTCGAGGTCATCCATTACGGAACCTACATAGCCTTCCTCAAGAGTGGAGACGAGTTTGAAGTTGATAACCTTGGTGTAGATCTCACGAAGCTTAGTGAAGAGGAAGGTAGCCATGTCAGCGCCAGTGGCTTTCTTCATAGCACCAAGAGCGGCGATATTGTATTCAGCTACGAGCATATCAGGAACGGTAGCAAGACCGATCTGCTGCATCTTAGCAAGAAATCTCTTATCGAACTGGTGAGCGTTGCTAGCACCGATAGTGTTAGAAGGAGTGCCAGTGACATCCTCTTTACCTACGATGGTAACAGACTCTTTAGCTGCATCACCAGCAAGGGCTTCGCTGAGCTCGAACTCAATTCTACCATTGAGGTAGTTGAGGGAACCCTTGGAGATTTTACCAGCAACAGCCATGAAGTTACCCTGACCGTCATCAACAAGTTCATATTTCTCAGTCTCGGTGACGACCTTTACACGGACAGTACCAGGGATGAGCTTTCTACCAACAAGAGCGCTGTAAGCGGTAGATGTGGTAGGAGTAATTGAAAGCTGGAAGTTACCCATAGCCTGGATATCCTGGTAGTTATCAGGACCGAGGTTAGGAATAACGCTTCTCATGTCAGTAACACCAAGAACATCGAACCAATAGAATAGACCGTTTGGCTGATCGAAGTCCTTTTCGATTGACATGTAACCTGCGAAGGAGCTTACATAAGAAGCTACTGAGGCATTGAAGTACTGGGTGCTTAGAAGTGGAGTCTCGGCATAGCCAGAGAAGGTCTTCTGAAGAAGATTATTTCCAGTTCCAAGTCCAAAGACATCTTTCATCTCGTCGTTACGAGAGAAGAGCTTTGCATATTCGTTAGCACGAATTCTTGCATCCTCTACGGATACTGAGCTATTTACAAGAGCCGCCATCATTTCGGGCGTCTGCATGAACTGTGAATAGTTATTCATAATTAGTATATTCCTTTTATTAATTGTTTATATTATTTCTTTGTTCCTAACCAAGAAACAAGTGTATCTGATTCACTAAAGGTTTTTTCTTCGCTCTTTTCTGAGAATTGAGCTTCCTGAAGGTCTTGCTGTGCACCATCGACGGGAGCAGCTTTAGCATTTAGTATCTGAGCTTCGGCTTCCGCAGCGGCAGCCTGAATAGACTGAACAGCAGCAACAGCTTTGTCTTCGATTGCCTCAGGAGTCATAATAGGCTGAGCTGCAGCTGCAGCGGCTTCCTCTGGAGAAACAACAGGCTGAACTGGGTTGCCTTGCTCATCTACAATAAACTCTGCGGTTTGGGGAGCCTGAGCTGCATTAGGATCTGCAGCTGGTGCTGCTAATCCAGCGTCGGCAAAGAATTTATCAAGAGTCGTGGAGAATTTCTTTTCTTCCTTAGGCTCATCCTTAGGCTCTTCTTCTTTTGGCTCATCCTCTTCCTTAGGTTCTTCTTCCTTTTCAGTAAGTTTATTAGCTTCTTCAGCACTGATTGGATGAAGCTCGATTTCGCCTTCACTTAATTCTGCCTTAGTAAATTCGCCATTTTCTTTGTCTTCTACAACAGCGACTTTTTCATCAACAGGAGTGATTACTTCAGATTCATTTTCAATCTTTTCTCCGGACTCAATAGCTTCCTCAATCTTTTCAGAATCAGATTCGTCAGAGAATAGGCGAACCATGTAGTCTGTCATCTCTTCGTCTTCTGAGAAGAACTTAGTTTCTGCTTCATCACTGTAGATATCAGATTCAGTGTCTGAAAAATAGCGGTCTACGATATAATCGCTTTCATTCTCATACTCTGAGAAGTCTTTTGTTTCCTCCCTACCTTCTTCTACACGGTCAGGATCTGAGTCGTGACCAGCACCTTCGGAGTCAACCTGGAGATGTGAGGTTAATTCTTCTGCCTCAGACTCTCCGATAGGGCGGAAATGAAGCTCGTCATTATTAATAGTAACCTTTGTGAATTCGTTGTTCTCTTTATCTTCAATAACTGCGGTATTCATATCTACCGGAGTTACAATTTCGGATTCATTCTCAATCTGCTCGCCATTTTCAATAGCATCTTCGATTACTTCTTGAGAAGTTTCAACATCATTAGCAGCTTCTGAGAATAAACGATCCATGTATACAGTATTGTCGCTATAGTATTTAGTTACATAGAGATCAAACTCGTCGGTATCTGAGAAAGTAGCCTCTTCTGGCTCATCAACATCGGTAGCATCGAGACCGTCAAGGAGATTCTGAGCATAATCACGAGCTTCCTCAAAGGTATCAAATACCTGAACAGCGTCTACGCCCTCTTCCTGTAGTCTTGCAACAAGTTCCTGTGCATCTTCCTCAGAATATACAGGTGCATCAACAATTACATGATTAAATGCATCTACACCAACGACGTGCATCGGAAGGAACTGATCGTCATAATCTTCTGCGGCAGGTGAGAAAGCCTCATCGTCTTCCTCTACACTTGAAAAGTTTTTACTATCAAGTTCAGTAACTTCCATCTCGTCATCCTCGAGAGTAACTTTTGCCTGATCACCAGTTGACTCAGAAGTAACAACAACTGCGTTATCGTCTACTTTTTCAACCTTAAGATCACCAACTTTAGCAGTCTCTTCAGACTCTAGGACCTCGCTAAATAATCTTTCGCAGAATTCCTGGTCTGAGAAGATTCTAAGAACAACCTCGTTATCAGTAGAGACGGAGAATTCTTTCTCTTCGCCTTCGCACTCACAAGGATTCTTTCCGCACTCAGGGCAAACCTGATCTTCAGCATCCTCTGCTCTAGGCTCTCTTCCTGCTTCTGCAGTTCCCTCAACACTAGGTTCATTTCCTGCTTCAGGATTGACATGCTCTTCAACCTGAGCCTGAGGATCCATATGTTCCTCATAATGCTCGTCGGGAGCACCAACCTGTGGACCTGGAGTTACACCATCCCCTTCCGGGTGGACATATCCCTCAATCTGTTGACTCATTTCTGCAGGGTAGAGATCATAATTTCCATCATCTGCTTTTTCTGCAATAGTAACCTCGCCATTTCCTAGATCGGTTATAGCAACTTTTCCTTCACCTAAATTTACATACTTAAGTTCATCGGTGTCAACGGAACCACCTTCTTTTGCAGCCTCGATATCATTGGCTACCTGTTCTGTGAGTTCCTGATCTTTTTCTTCGGTCGCACTAAAAAGGCGATCCATTAGTCTTGTATTCTTCATAATACCTCGTTTTGTTTAATTTATTTTATGATTTCTACATTATCTCCATCGATCTTTACGATACCTTTGTTCTTAAGTACCTCCATTATGTCGGTAGGAGCGTCTTCGTATCTTTCGTGTATAATTTTTTCAAAGTCTGGTTTTCTTAGGGCTCTTCCGCCAAATTCAAGAGGAAGATCATGAGAAATTCCAGAATCATGAAGGTATCTCTCTTTATCATCTTCGGCCGGAATTTGATGAGCCTTTTTAAGCAGTACAATAGCCTTAGGTGGGAAATTACCTCCTTCCTCTAGGCGATTTATAACTGCTTCCTTTGGCTCACTCATAACGGCCGGATCTAATTCGAGAGTCTTAGTAACAGATATAACAATCTTAGAGAACATTCTAGACTCACAAAAAGCACTGGGGGAGATTTTTATATTTCCATCTTCCAAGGTCTCCGCAAATCCACGCTCTTCTAAGTTCTGGCCTCCGAAGATCTCACTATATTTTTCAGGGTCTAGTGTTTTTCCGCTATACTCTTTAAGTTTAAGCTCAAGTTCATCAGAAGTATCAGAAAAAACTCTCTGAAATGCTTCTTCCTCTGAGGTTTCAGAAAATAGTTTTATATTTCTTGTCTCAGGTGTGGGAGTTGAGAATAATTTCCGACGCTCCCTTGTTTCAAATAGTTTACGTCTTTCCATATTATTCTTCCCCTTCTCCCTCTTCTTCGAGGTTCATTTTATCACTGTTTGGTCCAAAAACTTCTTCTGTAACTGCCTTGGTAAATTCAAGATATGCAGCCTGAAGTTTTTGATATCTCATCTTAGTTACGTATCCCTGCTTTCTAGCCTCTAGGTGTGCCTGACGAAGCGGTAACTGAAGTGCCTGACCTGCTACTCTTAGGTTCTTTGATATGGAGCTGGTTCCTAAGAGAGTATTTATCTGCTTGCCTTCTATCACCTGCTCTGTACATTTGTTAAGAATCATCAGAACCTCAGAGTTAAGCATAGACTTCAATGTTTTAAGATCTTCTGGGTCTATCTTATCTGTTCCGCCCATAGACTTAATTGCCTGACGATAACTTAGAAGACATCTTCTGAAAGACATTCTAAGACCAAGCTTCATCTCTCTAAGTTCCTCACGAACTCTAGCTTGTGTGAACTCTCTTTGTTCAGGCACCGATTCCTCAAGAACTGGGGTCGACTCTATTTCTGATACAACACCGTCAGCGGAGAAAACTTTTGCTTTAAGAGTTGTATAGTGTCCATCGATTTTACTTGACTTAGGACCACTATAGATAGAACTTAAGTCAGAAAAAGCTTTTACCTTAACGCCCGAGAATTTGAAATCATCAGGTGTATATTCTATCTCACTAAATTCTTTTTCAGGATCAGTGTTATCGTCCTCAACATTAAGAATAGTTGCTGCTTTCCATGAAGGATTAAGTGTAACGTCGATACCCTTAAATTGAACAAGTTTCTTAAGATAGTCCCCATGAACACCATTATCAGACTGCCAGAAACCGACAATTACTGCACTAACCCCAGGCATAATTCCATTTCGAAGCATGCCTTTAAGTCTTTTTATATTTTGTGCAGCAAAGTCATCCATGACCGTCTCATCAAGAAGTTCAATTTCACAAATTAGCCAACCGTCCTCAATATACATTTTATCCACATAGTGAGTTGGTGCAGGAGCTTTATCAGAAACGATTATCATGCTATCATCTTTACCAACTACCTTGCTTAGAGTAGTTCCGGTATCTGGGAAATTAGCATTAAGTGCACGAGCTCTGTGGCTTAGAGATCCAATCATCTTATGCATCTCTAGGGCATTCTGACACTCTTCACTTCTGATATAGGCTTCCATCACGTCCTGGCTCACGATACTGCCATCTGATGCTGGTATCCCAGCGACGCTCAGAACTCTACATTTACATCTCATATTCGTATAATTTTGGTTTTTAAGTTTGATGGATCTCAGGATAGTACATTCAAACTATCCTGAAATTATTTAGTTTTTAGATTTCTTATTTTCAGAATCTTTTAATTTTTTCTTATTTCTTTTATTTTTTATAGCATTTGCTGCTAAGAGACCTGCTCCGGTCAACGCCAGTGCAGTTCCACCAATATCAGCTCCTTTTGCTAATTTCATGGCCTTGCTTCCCTTAATGATTTTGGTAGTAAGCTCTGAACCTTTTTTTGCTTCAGGACCAAAGAATGTAGTAGTGCTACCCCAACCAACTTTAGATAATCCTTTCTTTTCGGCCACTTTCTTAGCAACCTTATTAATAATTACGTGTTCTCCGACACCACCAGCAAGAGCTGTTGCTCCTCCAACACCTAATGCAACTTTTCCGGCTGTTTTTAGGCCGCTTCCTTTCTTTTCTTCTTTTTCAGAAAATTCACGTTGAGCATAATCGTAGCCGTCCTCGATACCAGAATAATAAACTTCTTCGAGGATATCATCTAGCTCTGAATCACCTGTAGAGAAGAGTTTTTCATCTTCAAAAGACTCAATAAACTGTTTTCCAGTAATCATAACTTTATTTTTGTTTTTAGATTTATTATGCTCTTGCAGAACCTCTCTTATTTTTACTGTTTCCCGCAGCAATTCCAGCAGCCGCTCCAGTTGCAACTAGTCCTGTTCCGATTAGTGCCGCTTTGCCTGGATTCTTTCTAACCCATTTTCCAGCTCTTTCTAAAACAGATTTTCGTCCTGTCTTTCTAGTTGTCGAGGTAATACCATTATTAATTAGTGTTTCTCCTTCAGCTCCAAATACATTACCTTTGGCGTTTTTTATAAGATTAGAAGAGCTTGCATTATTAACCTTTCCATCTTTAATAGTAGAGCCTACTAATTTATTACTTCCAAGAGAGTCTATAGTAACATCGTTTCTCATTATCCCTTCGGGAACATTTTGATTTTTTTTATATTTACTAGGAACAGACCCTCTCTTCTTCTTTCCAACTCTTGTATTATTTTCTGGAGCAGGTACTTCTCTATTCGCTACATCTGCCCTTCTTTTGTTTGATTTAGATAATGTTGTTGTTGACCTATTGCCTTCTAGTTCTCCAGCACTTGTAGTTGTAGCGGCAGATCCAGTATTATTGAGTTTAGTTGTGACTTTTTTCCCTTGAACTTCAAAAGTATTGCCTGCATCTGTTTGTACGGATTGACGAGTTTTTCCGTAAGCAGCAGTAGCATCAGCGCCTCTTTCAACTGCAGTTTCTGCGGAATGAGCAGCTTTTTCTACTATCTGCGTCTTTGAAGGATCGATTCCTTTTAGAACTTGCTCTAGTCCCTCTCTTTGTGAGCCAGACTTGAACATTCCATTATATTTCTTAAATTCATTATGTCTTCCTTCTTTCTTTAGAGATTCTAGCCACTTGTCAATATCTCCATTGTATTTTTCTTTAATTTCTGGAGCTATTTTAGCGAATCGACCAGCATTATCTACTAGTTTCGCAGATTTCCCGGCGGCCTGGATTTGAGAGTTTGCTATATTATTTCTTTGATTCCATTTTCTTCTACCAAACTCTCTCTGTTCGTAGTTAAAATATTCATATCCATCTTCAATACCAGAATAATAAACTTCTTCGAGGATATCATCTAGCTCTGAATCACCAGTTGAGAAGAGTTTTTCATTCTCTTGTTCCTGAAGCTCAAACTCATTGGTGCTGAATAATTTTTCTTCTCCGCTCTCGTCTTTTAGGAGGGAGAAAACTTTACGTCTTATTTCCATATTCTATATTATTTATCTTTATTAGTTTTCTTTTTCTTGGCCTTATTATACATTCCAAGTCCAGTTCCAGCAGCAAGTAATCCAGCAGAAGTAATAAGTGCTGCTTTAGTACCTTTTTCTCTTCGAAGAGTTTTTCCTACAGTAGAATTATTAAACTCTCTTAAAGTCTTTATTCTATCTTCTCTGATGTACTTTCCATTCTTAAGAGCAGACTTAAGCTCTTTTTCAGTGATTTTTCCTCGTTTTTCCTTAAGTTTATTTATTTTATCCTCTATTCTAGATTTTTTTATATCTAGTTTTCCGGCTTTTTTCAAATCTCTTCCTGCTTCAAGAGCTTTTTCCATTTCTTCGGCTGTCTTGTATTCCCCAGCTAATTTATTTTTAGCTGCACCATATCTAAGAGCCTCTATTAAACTCAAACTTGCAACACCAGTTCCAGCTATATTTGCTGCATCCTCTAGTTTTTCAGATTTTTCACTGAATTCTTTTTCTGTACATAAACCAAAGAGGTATTTATATTTCTCAATAGTCTGAATAAAGCTTTCCACTTCGCCGGAGAGTCCTTTGTACCTTGGATCATCGGCCGGAAGAAGATTATAGAATTCAAGCGTCTTATCTTCTACTTCTTTAATGAACGCTTGTGGATTTATTTTTTCATCGGCCGGAATATAAGGTATATCCTGAGCGGCGAATTGACCTCCTATTCCCATAAACCCTTCGGCCACAGTATCTTGAAATTCATAAAGCTCTTTCCATAATCCATCAAGGTATTCGTGTATGTCTTTTCCACGAGCTCCCCAATGAAGAGACTTAGCTCTTGAGATAAAACCACTAAGGCGACCAAGATATTGAAGGACTACAGAAGAATCAAGATCTGAAAATAATCTTTGTCTGTATAATTTCATCATGATATTAATCCTTTTGAACGTAAATAAGCAATTATAGCCGCCGACGTTGGAATTTCATTTGATGATTCTGATAAAGTGGTTGTGGCTATAGTTTTTGTTCCCATTGCACCATTAGTTCCCGTATAATATGGAATAGTATTGGAGGTAGTTCCAGAGGTTTGTCTACTTAGGAGATATTGACTTCCTGAAGTATTGGTGGGAAGATAGACAGAAATATTTGATGCAGTAGTATTTATTAAAGTTGCACTATAGGACGTATTTGTAGACCTGAGCTTAAGTCCTCCTGAATAAAATGTTTTAACTCCAGCAATAGCCTCAGTTCCTGACAGATGTACATACCCGTCAGAGTCCTCTCCGTCACTAAGACTTAGCGTACTGCTTCCACTTTTTGGAGCCGATGCCATCATTAATGAACTGTTCGTACTATTAGTGCTACTTCCAGCTACACCATAAGTTGTTGCAAGCTTATAATCTACTTCTGCCTTCGAATATACAGAATTTCTATCTGCTTTTCCCGCTAAAGCTGCAACTACTTTATTCCATAATGCAGTAAGTGCGGTTTGTCCTGCGTATGATGCCATATTGTATTATTTTTCTAAGTTTTCTTTTCTAAATAACTTCATAAATTCTTCAATAGCCGCCCTTGACTCTGGACTATCGAGTGTTGTATCGTTTTTATCTTCACTTAGTTTCTTAAGTACCTGATCGGAGTCTTTAATTTTAATCTCATTAAACATGTCGTTTAGGGTAGTGATATACCCAATGAGCTTATCTACTACCAAAAGCATATCAGCGGAATTAAAATCTGGACTGTTCAAGAGCTTTTCAGGACTTAGGACATTGTCTATAACTAGCCAAAGTTTTTGAATTATATTTAAGTATAGGATAGGCCTGATACTTTGCATAACCTCCGAGAGATATAGTTCTAAGACTTTTCTTTTCTCTGGAGTTGCTATAGCTGTCAGAGAGTCTGACATAGAATCAAGATTAAGATTAAGGTCAAGGCCATATTCTTGATTGTATTTAGTCAGAACCTCATTCATAGCTAATTTTATTTCATTAGCCTTAGCCTCTCTTTCCGTTCGTGCTAGTGCAGATGCGTCGTGAATAACAGTTTTTGCACTCTTCGGTATGACAGGGGCATTTGTTATAATACTTCTCAAATCCTGTCCCTGACTTTCTGATTGATCATCTGGAAGTTCTGTAAATGAATCAGGGCCTAGTCTCCCCTCCTTCGAAAGGATCTGTCTTCGTAGGTCAGAATCTCCAGAAAAAGGATTGACACTATTTACCATAATTTTGTTTATTTTATTATTATAATTGGCTCCTAAGTTCCACAATCAAGGGAACTTAGAATAGTATTTAAATAAGTTTTCTCTATCTAAGGTTAATATTTTTTCATCCAATCAGAGTCTAGTCGCTCTTTGTTTGGATTATACTGTTCCTCTCTATCTCTTTCCTCAAGGGCATTTTCACGACCTTCAGTGAAAGTTTTTTCTTTTAGTTCGTTCATAATATTATCCTCTCATTGGAATAGGAGTTACGATTTTAGATTTTGATTTGTAGAGACCTTGATTTTCTGGCTTATTATTCTCTTGTTCAATCTTTTTTGCCTTTATCTGATCGTCTCTTTCCTTATCGTTCTTCTCGTCTTCCTGTTTTTGAAGTTTTTGCATCATAGTCATCCTCTTTCTAGCCTCTTCAGATCTAAGCTTATCTCTTTGTTTTTGCATTTCCATAGCTTGCTTCTGAAGTTTCATTTGCTGTACCATGAGCTCGCTAGAACTAGGTTGCTGATTTCCATTTTGTGCCTGCTCAGCAAACACTTTATCCCTCTTTCTCAATATAACCATCTTTTTTATCTTGTTTTTTCTTCCAGGATATAAGTGATCCACAAATCATAAATAGAACACAAAGAACAGAAACTATAATTAATCCTAGAACATGATGATTTCTAAATATTTCAATCATTCCTAGAGCAAATACAGTCAAGATAGTACATTTAGCTAAGAAACATGGGATATTCTTAAAAACATCGCTCTTCCGGTCAACTTTGTTTTCGGATTGAGGTGTTGGAGTTTTATCGTTATCTATCATAGGCCTGGTTTATTTTTCTGTTCTTCAATGATTGGATTAAATATCTGCTCGACGATACTAGAATCCATTCCCTGTTGTTCAAATTGTGCTTGCATCTTCATCTTTAAGACCTGAAGATAGTTTTCTATAGATTGATCATCGACTATAGCTTCTGTATTCGGGTCTATATCCTTCAAGAGATTCTGAATATACTCTAAGAATGCCTTTGGATTGATGAATGGCGCAGCAGTATCCAGAGTCTGAAGTGCATTAACCACAATACCAGAGACACCCTGCACAAGAGAGTTGATAGACTCAGATTGGTTGATCTGATTATTATATTCAACACTAGTCTTCTCTGATATATGAAGCTTGACCTGGCTTGGATCTAGTTCTTCGTTGTATAGAATTCTATAAAGAGTACATACAAGATTAGTTACAGAGTCTTTAATTCCTGCCATATATGTTGCTACTCTAGAATTGGCACGCTCGGATTGTTGAAGAACCTGCCATTTACTTCCGGATGTTGAATCTAAGATAGTAGATGGCAAACCTAGTGGACCGAGAACATTATTTTTACAGGTCTCGACGGACTGCATAATATCCAAAAGTTTATCACTAAGTTTATCAAGTGGAAGGAGTGCATTTTTACCTCCAAGCGTTGAATTATAGTCAGGAATAAATTTAGCAGACTGAGTTAGGGTATTCTCGATGAAAGACACTACATCAAATTGTGATGTAAGGAAGGAGCTTAACTCATTTGTATTATTTGCTAGTTTTGTAGCTCTAGCACATAATTCATTTGCTGCTTCAAGGGGAACGGATTTATCTACCTGAAGAAGGAATATTTGTATGGAAGATAAATCTCGTAGGCTAATAAGAGAAACCAGAAGCTCTTTTACCGCAAGCTCTTTGACTTTTAAGATTAGCGAATAGAATAAGGGCTCGGATGCAGTGTAGGACTCTCGCTGCATTACTTTCTCTCTGTTTTCTTTCTTCCCTTCTTTTGGCTTTTCCCGGAGTTGCTTTTCTCTTTCTTTCCAATCTTCTCTAAGGTCATTGACGAGTCTGAGATTATTGGAAGCTATATACAGTATTTCATTCTGAGGGATTTCATACATACAGTTATCATCACCTCTCGCTAGAAATACCTCTTCCATGTCGCCGTCTTTAGATTTTTTCTTCTTGACGATGACAGCAATTGGGTCATAAAGCTCTTCGACTCTGAATCTAGTGTGACCTTGCTCGTCTTTGTAAGATTTGAGCATAGAATAATAGTCACCATAGAAAACATAATCTTGTACGTGATCTCTTAAGTAATCAAAAATCCTAATGTCCTTTGTTAGAATTTCATTTATTCGTTCAGTTTTTTGTTCATCAGTACTTCCATCTTCATTAAGGACTGTCACCACCTGAGTTCCATTTCCTTCGTCAGCCAGGAAGTTGATGATATAATCTGAAAAGAAGTTCGTCGCAAGTTTTGAAATATCCAAGAGCTGATATCCACGAAGCTCACCGATTTTATCGAGATAAGACGACATTAGATTAGAGCTCGAGTAATTTCCCAAGAGCGGCGACTTTCTATCTGCATTAGAAAAAGGAGAGGAGCTCGAATGGCCGATAGGGTTAAATCCATGTTTTCCTGGGTTTCCATTTCTTACGATATTTGACTTCAATGGTATTAATCCTTTCTTTCCAAAACTAGCTCCAAACAATTTTTCAATTAAATTACTGTCGTTTCTTTTCATAAATATCTCGATTCAAAATTAAAGATAAAGATAATTTCACTTAAATACTCTAGAACAATTATCTTTATCATATATAAGGCTTTTTAAGAAAAATTGCTCAAAAAGTGGGGGAAATGGAGCGATTTTTGTATTTTTTGCCCCAAAACCTTAAAAATGAATGAAAAACATTAAAAATTACAATGAAAAAGAAAGAAGTTAGTAGAATTAGCCATCGAGCTGATAAAATACGAGTAGGTTCGCTGGTAAGATGGCCTGAATTTCCTGACAGGCTTTATTACGTTAAGGAAATGCCAATCTGGTTTTGCGGCAATTCAGAGTGTGCAAAACTAGAGACGATAGATCATAAGCATGTGGCTATCGTTGGTATAGATAATTTGATTCTTGATGATGTTGACTATGATGAAGTTACATATATCAGTTATTCAAAATATTATATGAAAAAGACTCTCTATTACATTCTACTTCCGCTCCTCTTCGTTTTTGGTCTTCCATTTATGATTATAGATAAAGAAGGCTGGAACGCTTTCGGTAGAAAAGTTGATAAATTCTTTGGTGTTGAATCTAAACATTCTAAGAACTATGCCTCCACTGACAATAGGTGAGATTGAGAACACCAAGAAACTTGAGAAGGCATCTAAAACTTTTAAGGATTCTGTAGATAAGTTGATTAAACTTGAAGCAATGAAAGCCACAAACCAAGAGAGGCTTTCTAGAGGTGAGGCTCTGGCTTATGGTGAGGATGCATTTCTTAAGCTCTTAGAAGAATAGGATATGGAAAAGATAATTTATACAGCTGAATTAATAGGAGACCTTAACCTATTTCTTAATATAATCATGACTATCGGATGGGTAGTCTTTGTGATATATTTTTGTGCATCCGGAGAAAGTGGCAGTCTTGAATATCCTAAAACTCGGAAGCAGCTGGGAATACTTTTCTGTATTGCCATGACACTAACCCTTGCAGTTGTCTTTATTCCCAGCAAAAGAACATATCTTCGAATGCACGCCGCTGAAGTTATAGAAGAATACCAAGAAAATAACTATTGGAAGAAAGCGCTTCCAGAAAGTACAGTTCAGATTATAAACGAATGGGTAAAAGAAAATGAGCAAAGCAAATAAACCAATCTTAGCCGTCTATAGTGGAAGTTTCAATCCTTTCCACCTTGGCCACTTAGATATAATTCAAGAACTACATAAAAATCCTTGGGTTTCTAAAATTATGGTGGTAGTAAGTCCTCAAAATCCGGGAAAATCGCCCTCCATATATATCCAAACTCCGACGGAAAGATTAGAGGCGGTTCAGGATGCAGTCTGGAAATATAAACTCTCTGACAAAGTTATAGTCAGTGATATTGAATTTTCCCGGACACCGCCTATCTGGACCGTCGATACCTTAAGAGAAATACGGGCGAAGTATCCGGATTACAAAGTCGTCTACGTTTCTGGTATAGACTGTCTTGATAAAATTCGAAGATGGAGAAATGGAGAGGAAATACTTTGTGATTTTGGAATGATTGTTTTCCCAAGAGAGGGCTATGATACAGGAAAGATAATAAACGATACTTATAAAAAACATCCAAAAGCAATCCTAATGTTAGCGGTAAAGGCGCCTATGGAAGTATCGTCAACGGAGATACGAAGAAGAATGACTGCTGGTGAAGACTATAGTTCCTTAGTTCCGGAAAAATTAACAGAAGAAGAAAAAGAAGAAATTCTTAAAAATCTTGTGGTTTCTGATGACTCTGACATTATTAAAAATAAGTCTGAGTTAAATGACCCCGACTCTGTGAAAGCAACTGTAGATATTAACAAAAAGATGACTAGCCTAGAGCAGAAGGCAAAGCAGAGAAAGGGAAAGCTTACAGAACAATAATATGAAAGTAGATGAGTTTATAAAGAGGCATCTGTGGCCATTAGTCGATTCCTATATAGCCTGGAAATACTATGGTGGAGAGGAAATAGAAACTACAAAGGTCATGGAGAAAGCACGAGAACTAGATAAGATTCTAAAAAATGATGAAGAATCTACAGAATCTAGTATTGAACAAGCTAAATTTATTATTAGAAATATATTTAAAAATCTATGACAGAGGATTACGTCAGCTTTGAGACTGCTAAACTCCTGAAAGAGAAGGGGTTTGATGAAGATACATCTGTCAACTATTTCGTTGGTGATGATAAGCCGCGTGGATGCGTGGTAGGCGAAATGATTTACCACAAAAAGTCTGAAAGTGATACACATCTCATTGCTTGTCCAACTCTTCAAACAGCAATGAAATGGCTAAGGAAAAAGAAAGGTATCGCCATCATACCTATCATTAGTAGTATCCTCGATAATGAGAGGTTTCTTTGGGACATCAAGATTGTTGTTGCAAAAACCAATGAAACATATTCTCAAGGGTGGATTTACGAAGAGCCCGAGGAAGCCTATGAGACAGCCATTAAATATGCACTTGAAAATTTGATATAGATATGCCAGTCTACGAAATAGTCAGTATCGTTGTGATTATTATAGGCCTTATAGCGCTTATTGTTTATGAGCTCTTTTATGACTCCCCTAAAGATAAATGGGTAGCAGTAATTCTTATTGTCCTTACTATTTCAATGATTGGAATTTTAGCAGGAGAGAATAGTCAAACTAAATATGCTCCAAAAGAATTTCCAGCCAAAGAATATGACTTAGGGTATAAAGTTATAGAAGAAGGTAGTCAGAGAGATACTATCTATACGCTAACTAGAAAGAGAGAAAATAATGTCTGACGAAATTAGGAAAGCTGTCGAAGAACTAGATGCACTAATTATAGAACAAAAGTCTTTAATACATCAGGCCTGGGAAGAAGGAGATTGGCAAAGATATAATGAGCTATCTTCTTATCAGAATGGCCTTAAGAAAGCAAGGAAGATACTGTGTCCTGGGAGTTCTGATTTTATACCTCCTCTTAAATAATGAAATTTTCTGATATCGCTGAGTTCCTACGAAAACACGGCTATACAGAAAAAGAAACACTACCGCATCATCGAGTCTTCTATGAGTTTGGGACAATGGATTTTCTTATTTCTAACGTTGCAAAGAAATATGAAATGGACTACTTTGATGGTGAAGTGGAAAAAGTTATTATGACACAGTATTGGTTCGGGACAACAGAGTTTAAGACCATATTAACCTTAGACGAACTTTATAATAGCTTATAGGGATGGCATTTAAATTTATTATAATAGCACCGAGAGAATCCTTTAGTCATTTTGAACCAGAAGGAAGATTAAGATTTGGAAACGTGTGCTATCATAAAGACCTCCTAGGAACAGGGAATTATGTCTTTGGCGGAGGAGATTTTATGATAGATGATGAAACTATGACTGTCAAACTCTCTGGAAATAGCGGAGACTTTGGATATCCTCAACTTGATGGTGAGATGTGGGATTGGAAGAAACTCTACGTCGACGAAGAGTGGTCTGAAGATGGTGGATACAAATTCATTTATCAAGATCCATACTACAATAATGGAAAAGCAATAGACCTAACTCCACTAATCGAATATAAAGATGAGTGATTTTTATATAGGCTCGGGAGATTTCTTTGGCGAAAACGGGCCAAATGAAAAGTTTAATAAAGAAATAGTCCCGGAACTCCTTAAGATGGGAATAAAAGAAAAAGATCTTAAAGAAGTAGCTAGGATGTTTACAGAAATCTATGATATTGGATATTCTAATGGGGCTGATAATGAAGCTGGGGCAAGGTCTGAATATCCATAAAACAAAAAGAAGGACTACGGTATCCTTCTTTATTTTTTTTATTTCAGCTATTGAACAATTTTTGTAATTATATAAGTCGTATCATTATCCTTAATGACAGTCTCTAGTGTGTATTCTTTGGCTTGGAATACTTTTGGCCTCATCTCTACTTGTCTTTCTTTTTCGCCAATAATTAAACCAATTGATACGGCTATAATGACAACTCCAACGACAACTAGAAAGGTGTTTAATCTCTCGCCGCCCCTGGCTTTAGCACTTCTAAATATGCCAATACCCATCATCGCCCATCCAATAACAAACAAAACGAGCGAAATTATAATTACCATAGTAAACTTAATCATAATCTATCTAATTTTATATACATCTCTTTTGGTGCTTCTAACGCTAGGCCTTTTTCAATCAGGCCTTGATAGTCGAAATGATGTTTATTAAGCCAGTTGATAAGATATAGATAATCCTTTAAACTACACTCTGTATCATTGTCCCACCATCCCTCCATATGATAACGTATTGTTATACTACCAAAATCTGAGAAGTTATAAGATTTATTAATTTCTTTTCTCTCCTCTTCTGTCATAGATGATAGTGGACGAAGAAATGGCTTGACTTCAGATAAAAGACATGACCAATCTCTTATACGACCATTTTCATCGTAGGTAAATTCAACGGTTTCCTCCGTAATTGTATCTATAGTAGCAATACAGTCACATTCCCTATGATTACAGTCTTCTTCCTTATGGTATGGAAATTTAATTCCATACGGAAATTTAAAACAAAGGTCTATAAATAGCAGCTCTTTGTCTTCCTGTGTCATAATTCTTCTTCTTTTTTACTGTATGAATTGAACGGACATTCTAAACAAGGATATGGAACTACTTCATCCATTACGCTATGTCCTGGTTTTTTGTCCAATATTTCACAATGAGCAATGTACTTGTCTAATGGCATTGGAAAATCAAGCCAGTAATGCTCGCAAGTCATGCACAAATCTTTCTCTTGTCGCTCTTCTCGTGTCATATTTTTAATCTTCGAAATCGTCTAAATATACAAAATCACCGTCAAGCCTATCAGGACCGTTGCCGTCATATTCAATATGCCAGACAACAACGCACGGATATTTTTCCGGTTCAAACCAAAAATCAGATTCCACATTACCATGCCCTGGAATGTAACCGGTATTATAGTTCACGAAAGAATCAAAATCTTCCTTACTTTTGAGTAGTGTTTTATTCATAATCTATTCAGTTTTATACATTCCTTCTGGTGCCTCGAGAGCGAGACCCATAGGAATCAAGCCACGGAAATCAAAATGGTTTGCAAGGAGCCAATCAATGACAGCGGAAAAATCTTCTACATAAACAAACATAATAGATTCACCCTCGCTGTTGAGTGTGGCCCCAAGCATATGCCTGTATATATATTTTTCTTCTTCTGTCATAGAAGACATTGAACGGAGGTAGGGCTTGATGTGTTCCGCAGGGAACTTGAATGCGCCAGTATCAACTTTTACAATAATTGACTTGTTATCGTTAGGCTCAATACCTAATAGTGTGCAAGTATGATTTTCCCTTATTGCAGAAGTATAAAAGTTTAACTTAACTCCATACGGCAATCTTGCACAAAGGTCTTTAAGTAGTAGTTGTTTTTCTTCTTTAGTCATAAGCTAAAATCCTAATATTACTTGAAGATAGTTATCAATAAAATGAATTGGAAGTGATGGTGTGCGACCATCCTTGCCGATTGGGTATTTTTTGCCTTCATAAACAATATAGTATCCGTCACTTTCGCTTTCTTTTACTTTGCAAAGAAAAGCCAATAATGATGGGTCGTGCCGCACAACCCCCAAAAAGCGGTCACTTGGTGAATAAAGAAAAGCTTCAAACTCTCCTGCGTGATTATCAAAAGTTAATTCTTCTTCAATCATAATTTATTCGGTTTTATACATATCTTCTAGTGCCTCGAGAGCCAACCCCATTGGAATCAGCCCTCGGTAGTCAAAATGATGGGCATTCAACCAATCAATATGACAATATTGCGGAGTAAACTTATTTTCAGGATGAAATGTCCCTGCCTCGAACTGTTCTCTTAACCCGTCAGCAGTTCTGTCCAAATCTATATCGACTTGCTTATGGTATTCTGTCTTTTCTTCCTCAGTCATACTTGACATTGGACGAAGATATGGGATAATAGTTACATCATCATAGTCAAGTATATAGTTATTCAAAGATAAATTTGTGATATATGGCTCCTTTGTTTCATTAAAGTATTTTTCCCCTTCTATTCTTACCATCACCCCATAAGGTAATCTCCCACAAAGATCAACCAATAAAAGTTGTTTTTCTTCTTGTGTCATATTATCTAATACAGTGGTTTCCAATTTAACCTATGATTCTTTTTGATATGTCGATGATACACTCTTAAAGCTTTCATCCATCTTGGCGGTCCAAGTAACCAACCATAGTGATTTGGCTTACCATTTACAGCTTTTTGTAGTTCTCTAACGATTATCTTCTTAGCTTGTCTAAATTTCATATCTTATACATTTCAGGTTTGGCCTCAATTGCTAACCCTTTTTCAATAAGATGGTTAATATCAAAGTGCCTTTCAAGGAGCCACGAAATTGCAAGAAAGGCCTCTTCCATAGAAGTTCCTACATCATAAATATCATTATGAAAGGCTCCATCATAGCATACACCAAGTTTTCCAACCTCCCTCTCTTCTTCCTCTGTCATACTCGACATTGGACGAAGATAAGGTTTGATTTTATATTCTTCAATATTAAATCCTCCACATCTTACATCGTATTGTGCTATCGGCTTATCAAGTTCATCGACAATAATTCTTTCTTCATCTGGAAATATAGCATCTAGAACACCAACAAGAGTTCTTCCATTTTCATAGGAAAACTGATTAGTGAACTCAGTTCTTTCAGGTTCAGTTACAGATATTTTTACTTTATATGGCAACCTTGCAGATAGGTCCTTCAATAGCAGTTGTTTTTCTTCTGTAATCATATTTATTCATCGACAAAATCTTCCCAATTTCTAGCCTCTTCGTCTGTCATGTTTAGGGAACGCTGTCTAAATGCTTTACACAGTTTATCTCTATCCATGTTTTCATAAAAAGAAGATGTCTTCAGCTCTTCTAGTATTTCTTCATATGATGCTGCAGCCAGACAATCATTCGGATGACAGATAGATTTATAATCGTTATACTCTTTATAAAGTATCCATTCATAGAAATTATACTCAGGTACAGAGACCCAGTATGCATAGGGTTTGTCATTATAGTACATCTGAGAATAGTCAAAATATTCTGGAAATAGTGTTGTTCCTTTTTCTATCATGTCTTTAGAAATTTATTCATTAAAAAATGGCCAACAATAGTACCAGATATCTTTTTCTATGAGATATCTTATCATATGTTCATTCCACTTATAGGAAGCGCAAAATCTTCTAGTCCGCTTTTTCATCTTTCTAAAAATTGGCTCACTATAACCGGGAGGAATAATATCAAAGACTTTTTCTAAAATCTTCTTGTGCTTAGTATTTCTTAGTTTGTGCATGGAATTTCGATACGATCTCCAAACCAGACATCATAAGAGTGTCCATTATACTTAACAACTCCAATTTCATTCTCTCCAATTCCATCCGACAAACATCCATCTAAGAAGCTAGTAATCGCATCTTTAAGAGTTCCATGTCGAGTGCAAAGAGGGTCTCGATATCCATTATCCCAAGATACAGGAGAGTCTAAGGGGAGATCAGATAAGAATTCTGCGACATAATATCCATCCTTAAAATAGACTTCCATCACAACCTCCTTTATCGTAAATCCCTTTGATTTTTTCTCACAAATGTAGAATTGGTTTTCCTCTATCCCACTGTCCTCCGGAGTATCAATCCAGCAATATTGTCCATATAAGTCTTCTATTCCAGAGACCCTAGTTATATCTAGATCCTCCATATTCCTAACGAGACAGCAGTTCCTATTCTCTGGGTCTATCTCGTCGTGCGAATACATTAAAAGCGGAAGTTTGAATCTTAGTGTCTCCATTTCCCGTCAGTCTTCATACCATTCAACACTAAAGTATTCATAGGGTTGCCAGACTTTATTAATATCAAATCCATCTTCCCTAAGCCGAGTTATTGTTTCAGGACAAACAACCCAATCAAATTGACTTTCAAATTCGGGCTTGGGAAGATATACATAGTTCTCTCCTCTTAACATCGCCTCTTTAATTCTTCTCTGGGCTTCCTGATAATTGGCTTTCCCTGATGTTGCAAGGTAAAGCTCTTTCATTTCTTCTTTAGTCATCTTCGTATAGTTTTTCGGCTGAAGTTTCTAAAACCTCATATGCATCATAAGGCATTTGTTCTTGTGCTGCTTCGGCTTTTACTTTCCTGACGGCCTCTATAGAAATTCTTAGGGCCTCGTTAAATGTATCCTTCCCAGTCAGGACTTTAATAAGATCCTTTAAGATATTTATTTGTGAATCTTTATCAAATTTGCTGCCCATATTATCCTTTCTTGATTATAATTTCTACTTCCATCGGTACACTTTCCCAGGTGACTTCTGGAAATGCTTCATCAGGGAGTCTTTTTATTTTATTTCCTTTCCAATACCCAGTTCTTTCTTTCCTAGGTCTAGAGGAATATAAAATAAGGGCGCCGTCGTTGTCTCGTGCTATCCAACCTTTTATTGTTGGAGATTCAAGAATTTTTATAGCAGTATCAAGAGTTACGTTTTCTTCTTCTAGTCTTTCTTTATACCCGTCGAAAAGGCCTTGCATATATCCTTCTCTTCTTTCTTCATTGGTATCTTTTCCTCCGTCATAAGGATCAATAGCCCCAGCCATAGGATACTTATCATATCCTTTTCTTAAAACATCCTTATCTGTTAACATTTATTTCCTGTTTTAATTTCTACCTCTACTTCCTTCGGTTCGGATTCCCAAGTTACTTCGGGGAACATGTCGGCTGGAAGATGCATCATTATCGTCTGATTTGACCACTCATTTCCAGTCCTCCAAGGCTTCTGGCTATGAATGCACAAACCAAGGCCATAGACAGGGTTTTCTACCTCATCTCGTGTTATCCAACCTTTGATTTTTGTAGTCTTCCTGTCCTCTCCTTCATCTTCAAGTTCCCGCATGATTCCTTGAGCACAGTTATGAAATCCGTCCCACCAGGAATATGAACCTTGATCACCCTCGCTCTGATCCATGCAGCGTTCTCCTTTATCTACGAACTCTTGGACAGCCTCTTTTATTTGAGCCCCTCTTAGTTCATAAAATTTCTTAGCACACTTAGCGAGACGATCATATTCTGCATGAGTCATCGGTCCATTTTCTTTCCAGAACTTCTCAATCTCTTCTTTTAGGGTCTCTTTCATATCTTTTGTATTTCGTAAGTGTCAATATATTCTTCGTACTCATCCCAACATGCTAAGGTAAGAGTGAGTCCATATTCTTCATTCTTAAACTCACCCTTCCCGACATTAGTACCATTTCCCCAGACCGCAGTTATTTTCCATCGGCCGGGGATACGAGAGTTAAGATACTTGTTTATAGAGCCGTTCTTTTTGCTCTCACTGAAATCATTAAAGAACCAGGCATCAAGGTCACGGCTCTGTATATGTTGATCTAGACTCTTCTTTAGACTCTCGATAAATTCGGCCGGTGTCATATTCATTAATCCTGTTATTTTTCTTTCGGACATAAGTATATTCCTTTATCCGGAGTCTCACCAGTCTTTACGAGATAGTAATTTAGATCTCCGAAAGCGTTAGGCCAGGAAGCGATATAGTATCCTTTTTCTAGAATCTTTTTTATTCTAGAGGCATCATCTGTAAACTCTTTATTTGCCATCTTTCTCCCCTCCTAGTTTTTCGTTTATCCACCAAATGAGATATCCGAAGCGACTCATTAGGATATAGAAGATAAGTATTATTATAAAGAGAGGCCAAAGAAGCGACACCCCAGCCATAGGAATCGGGTCATCTAAAGTAAAATATTCTGCAAATTCCTTGATTCTTTTAAACAATAGGCATGCAACGACACCTAAAATAAGATATCCTACAATTCCTGCTAAAACTAAGTACCAAGCCATAATTATTTTAATGCTTTAATGTTAATTTTCGGTTTCAAGATAAATTCTACGGATGCACAGGGGTCGAGGTTCTCTAAGATTTCATCCTTAGGTTTATACGCCATAGGAGATTCATCTAGAGTTTCCCGACAGACAGAAGTTGAGTAGATTCCCTTCATACTTTTCTCAAAGTCCTTCAGAGATATCTTAGACTTAGCCGCCGACCTAGACATTAATCTTCCTGCACCATGAGGGGCGCTGAAGTTTGTGTCGGGATTTCCTTTCCCTCGACAGACCGCAACTCCATCTCTCATATTAAGTGGGAGAAGGAAAATCTCATTCTTCTTCGCCGAAACCGCACCCTTTCGTATAATTGGAGTGGGACCAGAAAAGTCAATGTAGTTATGTCGTGTGGTGATTCGTTCTTTCTCTAGGCCCCCAGTAAGTTTTGTATAGACGTCAAGAATCCTGTCCATAATTATCTTATGATTCCAAGATGCATATGACATACAAACTACCATGTCCGTTAGATAGCCACGAAGATTCTCACCACTAAGATAGCCTAAGTGGATATTTTCTTCTTTCCATTTCTTAAGCTCCTCATCTATAGTAGGCTTAATCTGATGCTTGTCTATCCCAGGCCTTGACTTCACCTCTTCCTGGATGGCTCTCTGAATATCCTTCGGCACCTTATCACACATAGCCTGAGATTTCCAGTATTTATTTACTTTCACCCCCAAGTTTCGTGAACCCGTGTGTACAGATATTCCTTGAAATTGTGTGAACGTAGGATGTGAGAACCCGAGAGGATTACTACCAAAAGAGTCCCAGGTATTCTCTCCTTCATCATACTCAATATAATGATTCAATTTGTTACGCTGTATTTTTAAAATATTCTATTCTTATAACTAGACCTCCATGGCCTAGCTGGAACTGTTCTAGTCCAACTCTGTAATTCTACAGCAGAATTATATTTTCTATCTATGTATATTTCTGGATTTCCAAAGATATACAATAGCTTTGCTAAGTCTACTGCAGCTTCATTAGTTACTACAATATTATATACATTATCTCTTTTATTTCTAGTAGCTGACTTTTGCAAGTTCATTCTTTTATCTAAAAATTCAAGAAACTTTGTTTTCATATCTTCGCTTTTTGTAACTAGCCCTATAAATGGAACACTGCTTTTGCTAATGCCCAAGCTCCCGTCCCCATCTATAACTCCTCTCCAAAAGTCTACCTCACTATATTCAACTATTGGGGTGCTAGCTAGACTTGTTTTATCTTTCTTAGGATATCCAGAGTTTATTAGATCTGTCCTAAAATCTAACATTCCATCAACAAAACTATAACTAGTATAACTTTCGCTAAAATTTGTAGATCTAGTTCTAATTCTAATATGTGATTCTGGATATAAATTATGTAATTTTTCTACTATATCTTTGTCTTTTTCACTAACCTCTAAGGTAACTCTTCCTCTATTTCTTACTTTAGCAAGATACAAGTTTCCGTCAGTTATTAAAAGTCCAAAGACATAGCTTTTTATTTTATCTAACACAAATCTTCCCTCCTTTTATATAATACAGCGACTAGGTCATTTCTGCCTAGTTCTGCAAGTTCGTATTCCTTGCAGTTCGGAGCACACCTTCAGCTTTTACCGCTGCTCAAGTCCCTCTGCTCTCTACGGGGGTATTTAAACCTTCCCTCGGAGATTGGCATCACAGCCTCTCCCGATATGGACGAGTTTTACAATGAACGATTATTAGTCGTTCTGGAGGCAATCAAGTCTCACCTCCACCTAAAGTTCCAATACTTTTATAGAATGTTGCCAGATCCATTCCAATTCCACTACACCATCTCTTCAAGTCATCCTCATCATTGAAATCAGGAATCCAAGTGAGTCCGTGAGTGTTCTGATATGCTTTCTGAAGTTCTGACCTGAGATAGGCTAGAAATTCTTTAACATCAAAACACCGAGAGGGTTGGATTTCGTCGCCCGTTGGAATTGCCTTCCTGACACGATGTTCAAATAATGCATAATCCTTCGGGTCTAATGGTTTATCGAGGAATAGCATTGAAACACTACACCCTATATCAACCCCTATATAGTCGGGATCTATGTATTCGCCAAGTTCAGAGGTAAATCCAATACAGATTCCACTCCCCGCATGAACATCCGGCATAATCCTAACTTTAAGTCCCTTCCACTCTGGAGCTTTAATTGTATCATAAACCTGCTGAAGTGCGGCAGGTTCAATATTATCTGTAAAAATTTTACAGTCTAATCCATTATTATTTATTTCTTTCATAACATATATAAGGAAAACAAAGAGAGCATTAATCTTTGCTCTCTATATTCAACTCTTTCATGCGTCAAAATCTAAGAATCCCGAAAGAAGTTCTGTATACTCTTTCTTCTCAATTTCTATATAATTGTTTTCTTTAAATTCACGAACAGGCAAAGACTCCTTGGTATGAATAAATACGCTCATATCCCCCGGCGTAAATATAGTTCCTTGAGCCTGAAATCCTGTAATAAGAACTTGATGATCCTTGGCGCTTGATTCTACCGGATGAAAGACTTCTATGCCTCCAGCAAAGGTATCTCTCTTAAAGTATTTTCCAACGAGACTATTGGCAAACTCTATATGTTCTTGATATTCTAATTTAAACTTTAGGCCATCAAGCTCTCTTACTTTCTTGTAGTGTTCAGAAATCTCAGCATTAATAGCATCTAATTTATTTTTTGTAAATTCATCCATTATCTTAAAACTTTATAAGTTAGGCTATTCACTTCATTTATATATACATCAATCATATCTTGAGTTATACTAAGATTAACCACAGTGATATGATCTGGACAAAACAAATGATTCCTTCTACCGGGGGTGAAATAGGAACAATTAGTCTTATCCTGTTTTGATTTTTCTAGTGTTGGCTTGACTGTATTTTTGAGCCAGGCATTATAGTCTACCAGTTGCTCAGGAGTCTTAATATTTGATAATGGAACACCAACACCAAAATTCTGAACATAAATATCCCAATCAGATAAGTCATAAATTCCTGGTTTTCCGTCGGCCTCTTTTATCTTCTGGTCCTTGTTCCATAAAGTTAGCTTCCCCTTTGGTAAAGTTATTTTCTTCTTTTTCTTTAGCCAATTTATAAGTGGAAGAACTGCTTTTGGATAGTTTAGATATGGAAGAAAGTAATGATGAATAAATCCGCCATCTCGAATAGAAAATACATATCCTCGTGTCGGGCCATACTCTTCTTTCTTCTTTAGAGGTAAGATAACCTCGCTAGCATCCATATATACATCTGTCCATCCGATATCCTGTGGCTGGTGATATAGTGAGAAGTCTTCGAAGGAGAGCTCATAGTATCCATCTCCGAGAGGTCTTAGTTCTGGAGATTTAGCTTTAGCCAGACTCTCAAAGAAACTAACACAGGCAGAAGCTCCTTTATTGATTACCCAGAGTTTCTTCCCGGCTAGTTTTTCTGCTTTCTGTCTTTCGGCTTCAACATAGGAATCTGGGGTAACCTCTCTTGAACTGGGGTCTATATAAATTCCTACACTAGACCCCTTAATTTTATCTACGCTCTTTCCTATAAATCCAGAGTCAATAAATTCTTGTAATTTCATAATTCGTTTTTACATCTCTTTCATTAGTAAGGAAATAAAAAGAGAGGAAATTAATCCCCTCTCTGTTATTATTTTTAAAATTTTCCCATCCTAATTTTATAGGTCTCGGGATTATTTTTAAATTCATCTTCTGCAGCTACCTCTTTATAGGCCTGATGATTTAAAGCTTCATAGGCAGGATTTTTTGCTTGGATATATGAAAAATCCCCATTCCTAAAACGCTTTCTGAATTTGGGTTTGAAAGAGGCAGCAGTAGCATAAGTTTTTTGTCGTAATATAATCATATAATTCCTCTTCTAATTTTTTCTTTCCCTAACCACTCCAGGGCACGAACATATCCAATCTTCCACATAGTACTTCCTGGCTTGAATTGCTTATTAATTCTAGCTCTCATCTTAAGTAGTTCGTTAGCCAGGAAATTACGAACTCTGGAAAACACGCGTCTAATTACCATATTCCATCTCTATTTGCTTTGGGCCTAGGTTAGTATTATTAGCTTTAAATCCTACTTTTGTATATAGATTAATTGCAGCTTGATTATTTCGTGAAACGCTTAATTTTTTACAGCCAGATTTTATTGCCGTCCTAATCAGCTTCTCTCCAAATCCTTTCTCACGGTATTTAGATAAAACTTCAAGAGCGACTATATAATCTCCTTTCCAAGCACAATATCCTATCAAATCATTTCTATTTTTAGAGACGAACATAACTCCTTCAACGTCTGGTCCTATTTTAGCATGACGTAGTAAGTTATCGGGGCTCTTATACTTTTCAACCGCTTCTTTCGTATACTGAATTTCACGGTATTGCTTTCTCTTTACTATCATATTTCTATCCTTATAATATTAGATTCCAGACTCCACATCAAAGGATAGTCTCTATGAACGGTCTGGTATTAAATCTTTCTACCCCCCAGTATTTAAATTATTGAGGATAGAAATAAAAGAATAGTACAAACTTTATTTTGCGTATTCTATTTCAATTATACTATGTCCGAGAAGATTGGTTACTAGAATATAGTTAATGCTTTTAAAAATGAGATAGTTAACTCGGTTCTCGCTATCAATCTCAGCACTCCAAATTACACACTCGTTGTCCTCATCATAAAACTCCCACAAAGGGTGCTGACCATAATTTCCTTGGAATGGCTTTGTTTCTAGCTCTTTTAGTATAGAGTCTACTATCTTTTGCTGTTTATCGTCAAGCTCTTGATATTCATCACAAGCATTTTCAGACAAACTAATCTCCCATGGTCCAAACTTTTTATAACTAGAGCTCCTCTTAAAAAATTCTAGTTCTTTTTATTTTACCTTTCTTCCCACCAAATCCATCCTGAAGGCCAACAAAAAGTTTCTGTCTACCTAATATCATCTCTCTTGTCCCCAAACTCTTTTTGTTTTCTTCTTTCCTTACTTTTCTTCTTAAGTTCAGCAAGAAGTTCTGGTGTTACTTTGTATTTCTTTCCCTCTAATGCCTCATTTATCTTACTCAGCGTATATTCAATTTCTTTCTCATTCATAATATTATCTCCTTTTTCAATTATAAGGTTCTAGATTTCTCATGGAGGCAGATTAATTAAGAGAAGATAAGGGAATTTCACAACTGCCTTCTTCCCTTGCCACACTATATCTAATTACCTCCTTCCTTTAATTAAACATTGAAAAATCTGTGTGGACTTTATTTATTTCTTTCCTTCAAAGTATTTCTTCTTTTCTTCTCTCCAATATTTTTTGACATCAGACATTGGAGCATCAAACACTAATGGAAGATATCCATCAGTTTCATATACATTTGGATATTCTTTCCTAGTTCCAGTTTTCTTATCTACCCTAATTACCTTTCCGTCTTTTGCCTGATAGAATCGGTACTTACTATCGGCATATCCTCCTAAGCCTTTATAACCTTTTTCCTTAAACTCCTTATCATCTTCTTCCCATCTAGGATCAGATATAGGCTTTTTAATAGTACTGCTTTTATCTGGGGTTCTGGGCGCAAATTTCGTAAATGATCTTTGTCGTAGTATTATCATAGCTTATAAATTTACTTAGTCACCAGCCTCTAAAAACTCACATTCGCCAGTTTTATTATTTTTCCGTATTGCCCAATAAAAGTCAGGGCCGTAAGTATTATAAATTTTAGATCCTACCTTTGCTTGGAAATAGACATCAGTATACCTTGGGTCTTTATCATTTTCATCAAATTTTTCTAGACTCGCGGCAAAATCATTTGGCAAGTGCTTCGTTTTTCCGTATTTCTTTTCATACGAATAAATCTTGTCTACAGCTTTATCGAAATCTGTCTTTCCTGAATATAGTTTCTGTCTTAATAGTATCATAGCTTATAAATTTTTCTTGTTCTTGAATCTACTGCAATCCAGCCTTCCCGACCAGATCCAAACACATAGAGTGGATGGATATAGCCTTCTGGTTTTTGAATTACAAATATCTGTGTCTGTGGGAGTATGTAATTTGCATCTCTTAGAATCTCAACGGCCTCTAAGAATGTCAACTCAAGCTCTCCCGGAAGTATATCCATCTGTCCGCCAGAGGTTCTTCCTTTAATTGTATGAAGAGTATCGGGATAAACTACCACACATCCGTCCCTCAGTTCATAGACTTCTGTATAGTCAATTATCCTTATTGTATCACTATAGTTCTTTAGGTCCCCAGAGAATATACATGTGGCTGTTTTTAATTTAGCCTCTGGATATTCTTGGAGAACCGTACTATAGTCTCTACCTAATGTTTCTATGTAATCTTGTTCTTTCGGTTTTTCCTTACATGATCCTACGAAAACTATTCCTAGGAAAATAATTAATATTTTACGCATGTGCTGGAGTTAATTTATTCTTTGATCTAACTAAGTTATGTACCTCGGCTTCCTGCTCTAATCTTAATTTTTTAGCTTCCTTTAAGGCATTAGTAACTCTATTTTTTCTTGGGCCGAAGAAGTCAGAATATTCTCCTCTACTGCGTATCTTTAAGACTTTATCCAAAGTCTCTCCTCTTTTCATTTGTGCTTTAAGTCTCTCTATTGGGCCTAGTTTCTTTAAAGATTCTGTATAGGCTCGATTAAATGATTTTTGTCGTAAGAGTATCATAATTTCTTTGTTTTTCCTTTTTTATCCCACTCTGGCAATATTTCTTTCCATGAATACCGGGTAAGCTTAGATTCTTGGACTGCTGCATTTTTCTGATTCCTAAGTCCATATCTAAATTTCCTTTCTCCAGAGACACCAAGAACCTCAATATCTGCTATCTTTTCCATTCTCAACGGAAGAAGACACCAATACTCATGGCCTTCTAAGATATCACGATAGGGGCATTGGGAAAGGTCGGTGGGGAGTGTATTTTCATCTCTTAATCCTCTCGGCCGATATACTCCCAGCGTTTTTCCGACCAAATCACGACCCCCTAAGCCAAAGACAGAAATAGCATCGTCCAAGGAATCATAGAGAAGTATTCTTTGAGTCTTGTGGTCGATACATTTACGCTGGACCAAGAAATTTTGCGGAACGGCCGGATTTATAGGTTGTTCAGAGAGTCCAAGATTTTCCGATAACCAGTATAGGGACTTAGGATTTTTTCTTCTTAGTATTATCATATCCGCTAACCTTTTTTCTTAGATCTTCGGACTTCTTCTTATCCTTATAGTGTTTATATGCCTTGATACCACCATAAGTTAATCCGGACGCAGCAAGAACAGAACCACCAATTATAAGGCCTTTTTTATTATTTTTTAGAATCTCTGAAAGTTTTTTCTTTCCTTTCTTGACAGTCTCAACTTCAACCTCAACCTTGGGCTTTGGTTTATCGAAAGACTTGGCAAAATTTTCTAGATTTTCTTCTTTTGGTTTTGGTTTATCTTGATAGAGGTAGTTCTTTAGGCCATACTTTTTTCCATTCAGCTCCTTTCCCGCCTTATCTAGCTCTTCTTTCCAATTATCATTAACCTTTTTAACTGCTTTCTTATAAGGCTTGCTTCCCTTTTCAAAAACTTCTTCAATTCTATTAATATCCTCTTCTGCTTTTCTATCTATTTCAGCCTTTCGTTGTTTAAACTGCTTAGCTAATTCATTTCGTTTTTGTAGAAGCTCTTCTTTTCCTTTTTCAGTAAGCCCTTCAAGATCTGCTTTAGAATACAATTTTTGTCGTAGTAATATCATTTTTCTATGCTCTCACAATGAGCCCTCCAATTATTTTTATTCTTTTTCCACTCCTCATGACGTAGGAAAAGAGGAGTTCTATATTTCTTCAAGTTCTCCTTCGTGGCCTTGTATTCTAAGTTACCCTGATTTCCATAGGCTTGTTTTTCTACAGATATAAGATAGTAACTTCCAGAAAATCCAGTCCACGTAAATAGGAGATTAAGAAGATATTCTCCCAGATATCTAAGATAAAACGAAAACCAAGTCTTCCCCATCATTTGAGCCTGTTGAAGGTGTATCTCCTCATGTTTCTTAGTCCATACAGAGATGTCTTCTGGATTTTTTCTTGTTATTAATTTTCCTGCCCATGACATAGCACCATAGCCTTGCCATGGATAATATTTCATTTGAACAACTTCTAAGTGTTCATTATCTTTTGACATCCTAGAGAACAAAGTTTTCACAAGATACCAAGTTTCTGCAAACCACGTTTTCATATTATACACAATTTGAATTAATCCAGGTTGTTGTTATTTCTTCCATACTGCTTTCACTCATAGGTCTTGATAGAGTTACTATTGAATTTATAACTGTTCCAAGCTCTGCATAGGTATCTGCTGTAACCGTGGAAGGGTCTATTAAAGTGCAAGTGAAAGCATTAGATAAATCACTGGGAGTAGCAGACCAATAAAATTGTGCATTTACTACTTCAACAGAATTATATCCATTAGCATGAACAGCAAACCAAATTTCCCCATCACCATCTTTACCGAATATTACTTTAGAGTTAACCCCACTAAGAGCACCAGAAGCACCGAGACAAAATGCAGTAGGACTATACCACCCTTTATTAGTTGAATAGTTATATCCACCTATATTAATAATTCTATGAGTATATCCGCCCGCAACTTTTATGGTTATGGAAAACATACATCCATAGTTTATATTAATTCTTATCTTAAACCACTTAGCTGCACTAGCTTCACTAAATTTAATTCTGTGACTAAATGTAGAAGCATGATATCCATCCAAGAGGTCTGCATTTAGATTGGTAACTTTATTTGTATTGCTCATTGTTCCACCGGATAATGGAAGGAATAACGACTTTATTTTGGCCCATACTTTTTGAAGTCCAGAGTATGATAAATATTTTGCCATTCCTTAGTCCTCCCTAAAATTCTGGTGCTTTGGGTTCTTCGGCCGGGAAATCTTCATAGTCTCCTTCCCCAGACTCTTCGGCGGTATCATCATCAATCGGCGCATTAAGGTCATAAGGGTCGGAAGAATCATCATAACTTCTAGTCCTAGGTCTTCCAAATCCGCCTCCATATCCTCCGCCATACATTCCACCGCCGAAGTCTCTATCACGATGAGAAGCAAAATCTCGGCCGGTGTCTCTTTCATATTTTTGGTCTTTTGTTCCTACCCTATATCCTACAAAACATAGAACTAAGAGAACAAGAACAGTTATTCCAATTACTATTAGCTCTTTCATATTATACACAAATATTATTAATTTCTGTAGTTGTCATTTCGTTAGTTTCCGTAATATTTTTTATTGGAACCACAGTTACTAGATTAGTTATCTCAGAGCTGTCAGGCATGGCAGAGTTCGTTATACTTGCTACATGATTAGTGTGTCCATTAGAAGACTGTGTATACCATCTAACGTAAAATGTTTGATATGATCCAGTTCTATAGAACCATATACATACTTTTCCATTATATCTGAAAAGTTTAATCTCCTCTATAGAATTGTTTCCAAGGCTTATTGCTTTAGGAGACCCAATTATACCACCAGACGAGGTGTAGTCATAGAAGTTTAAAAGAATCATAAATGGGGTCTTATCTCCTCCGCTTCCATAACTATTTCCAGTAATCTCTACATAACACATGTTTGAGCCTGCTGCAGCAAAGTCTGAAGTAACTAAACATCCATTTCCAAAATTATATGCCATCCTAACAAGAAACATGCTGCTATCGTATCCATCTAAGAGGTCTGCATTTAGGTTAGTAACTTTATTTGTATTGCTCATTGTTCCACCAGATAATGGAAGATAATTTCCTAAATTTCCTAAAGCTACCTCTTTCCATCCATCAGAACCAGATCCACGAACATAAAATTTCTTAGTTGAGACGTTCCATCCAATACCCATATGATACCCATATCCACCTATATTGAGACCAACAGCATAGTTACTACCACCTGGAACGACTCCCTCATCTAAAGGTGCTTGACCATAAGAAGACATTATTGATAGTCCAGCACCTGAAGCAGGAACAGCCCAATATCTATAATTTCCAAATTTAATCGGGGCTGTCATTGTTCCTGTTCCAGAAAGATCTAGAAAAGTCCCTTTTATTTTCCCCCATACCGTTTCTAACCCCGATAGAGATAAATATTTTACCATATTTTTGTTGATTTTAAAAGTAATAAAAAAGAAAGACTCAAACACGTCCTCGCCGGGATAGCTATAGTAGCCTACTATAGTATCTCCACAACAAGAAATAAACGTGCTGAGCCTATCCCTGAAATAGCTTTCCTTGACTTATTTCATATATAAGGCTTTTTAAGAAAAAATAGCAAAAAAGTGGGGGCAAATCCTTACATATGATATGACATACGTTATAAAAAATAAATCCAAAAACTGTATTTGGATAAAATCAAGCTATACCATACCAGAGAACGAAGACCCAGACGCTTATTCTCTAGTATATGCTTTTCCTTGGGATATTCAGGATCTTAAAGCTTATCTTAGACCATGGATAGTTCCAAGAGAGGAATACTATCAAATTGAGGTTATAAATGCTATAGAGGAAATTAAAGATCTTAAAGAACCCCCAAAGACAGAGCTTAAACGGATATATCAAATTCCAGAAAAAGTTTCTAAATTTGAAGAAGGAATTCGTGAGCTTATTAAATTTGGGCTTCTTCATGACATCGAATTCCCCAAAGGAGATTATTCATGGATTATATATAAAGATGACTTAATTTCTTATCTATACTCGCTCTGGCCTGAAAAATATGTAGACTTAGGACTTGAATACCTAGAACTAGACCGAGAGGAAAGAGGGTTGATTCAAAAACTTTATGCTTTTAATACTAGACCTCAACAAGAAAAGTTTCTAGAATCTGAGGGACCTAGAATATTACCAGAGTTTCTAATATCTTCTCTTAGAGCAACTCAAAAACTCTTAGGAGAAAATATAAAAGAAATCAAGCCAGAATTTGTAAATAATAACTGTATTTGGAAACCAGAAGGGCCAAGTGAGGAAGAACTAAAAGATAGGATTCTGAAGGATTTTCCTATAGGCTCATATTGGGAAAGAACAGAAGCGAGAGAGAAGCTAGATAAAATAGAAACAGATCTTGGACTTCCTGGAAAAATTAGAATTACTGACTTAGAAAAATATTTTGAACTACCTGGAGTTAAAAATAAAAAATTCAAAATCCTTAGAAGAAAATGATAGAAATTAAAAACACAGACAAAGAATTTTTAAAAGACCTACTAAATGCATCATCTCCTAGTGGACAGGAACAGAAAGCTACAGAAATTTGGAAGAAATTTTTAAAAGACAATATTCCATTTCAGGCTCTGCCCCTTGACTATTATCAGGATAGAATTGGAAATAATGCCTGTTCTGTAGGTACTGGAGATACTAAGCTTCTTCTATCTGGCCATATCGATCAGGTAAATGCTAGAGTATCCTTGATTCATGATTCTGGCCTTATCTCAATTCACTATACAGGTGGAATTGATAATCGTTGTCTCCCGGGATCTAAGGTATCTATTCTCTTAGACTCCGGCGAAGAACTTGAGGGCGCAGTAATTAAACAGGCTATGCACTTAGATGAAAATGACAAGTGGCCTGAAAACCATCGTGACATGTCTCAAATGAAGATAGATGTCGGTGCAGAGTCTAAGGAAGAAGTCTTAGAGCTTGGAATTCATCCTGGAAGCCTAGTGTGCTATCGACCAGAAGTAAATCTAGAGTTTGGGAAAAATAGGATTTGTTCAACTTCCCTTGACGATAAGATAGCTGTCTTTATTGTAGCAGAAGTACTTAGGATTCTAGGAGAGGATTGTGCATCCTGTGGAACTTCTATTCCGGACTCACATTGGTCAAAGAAATATCAAGTTATAGGGCTTGCTGCAACTCAAGAGGAAACTGGACTTCGAGGAGCAACAGTAGCAGCACATGGAATAAACCCTGATATTTCACTGGATATTGATGTAGATTTTGCTTCCGATGATGAGATGTCTGGGCCTAAAGAAAAAATAGGAGATATTAAACTTGGCTCTGGCCCTATCATTGCTTGGGGCTGTGATAAGAGTCTAAGAATTAATGTCCTCTTAAAAAATCTTGCTAAAGAAAAAGATATTAAAATTCAAGAAGTAAGCACAGGTACTGGAGGGACTAATACCGACGTTCTTCAACTTGCTTCTAAGAATTGTGAGACGGCTCACCTAGCAATTCCGAATCGTAGTATGCATTCACAAAACGAAGTGTGTGATTGGAGAGATATTAGAGGAGCTATTGATCTTATTGTTAATGCAATTATCGAAAAGAAGATATGATAGAGATAGAAATAGAAAGACGTCGCGCACTTCCCTGTTGCTTGAAAGTTTTTAAAATTAATGGAAAAGACGCATCTGAGTATGATTTTGGTGAAGGGAAACTAAGTGGATATGCTATGGAAGGGACTTGTCATCACGAATTCAAACCAAAGATGCCGACGGAAGAAGTCTTAAAGAAATATAATATTACGCTTTCAGAATATGCCGAAATTGTAGATCGTCTTGAGGATGAGCTCTATATAGGAGGCTGTGGATGGTGTAGTTGAAAAATAAAAAGAGGGATTTAGGTCCCTCTCTTTTTTATTCGAAGCTTACGGATACTTCATCGCTCTCTCCTAGGTCTACAGAAATTTTTTTCTTTTCAAGATCTATATCAGGATTAAGCATCGCCTCTACAATCTTATCCTCAATCATAGTTCCAATTCCCTTTGTCAGGTCTCTGGCGCCATACCTAGTATCTGTATCTTTAACAATCTTCTCCTTCAGTTTCTTTCCAACTTTCAGAGAATAGCCTTTTTTCTTAAGTCTCTCTTTAAATTTGGCAAGCTCAAGGTCGAAGATCTTCATCATCTCGGGTTCTCCAAGACTATTGAATACGGTGATTCCAGTCAAGCGCCCTCTGAATTCCGGTCTGAATTTCTTTTCCAGGGCCTTCATTACAGTAGACTTGTCAATCTTTTTTCTTTCTGCTTTTCCTGGTTCGATAAATCCAATTCCAGCTCCCTTAAGCTCTAAGTCTTTTGTTCCTTCATTAGACGTAAAGACTATGATAGCATTTCTGAAACTAACGTCTGTTCCATTAGCCATCTTAACCATACCAGTATCCATCATGTTGAGGAAAATGGTATTGATTATTTCTTGATTCATCTTCTCAACCTCGTCGATAAGAACAACCACACTTCCTCTGTCTCTAACCTGGTCAAGAACTGCTTTATCTCCGTATCCAACAAAAGATGCAGTAGAACCAACGAGTTTAGTCACAGAGTGGCTTTGAGCATATTCACCTCCATCTATCCTTATCAGCGCCTTCTTATCTCCATAGATTGTCTCTGCAATCTTCTCAGCAATTAGAGTCTTTCCAACTCCAGAAGGCCCAGTAAATAGAAGTGATGCTACGGGTCTATTTTCATTTCGTAACCCGAGGAAGCTCTTAGACAATACTTTGACGACAGAGTCAATAGCTTCATCTTGACCGATAACAACTTTCTTAAGGTCATCACGCATGCTTCTGATTTTCTCCATCTCTGGCTGAATAATTTTATCTACAGCAACACCAGAAATTTTCGAAATAACTGCAGCAACGTTTTCCACGGTCACCTCAGGCCAAGATGCTTTTCCAGAAGACATCTTTTTCTTGGCATCTGCTATTTTCTTGTCTATGTCAAGGCCTACTTCTCTCAGTCTTTTTGCCTCTTCAAAATCAGAATCATCGAGAGCCTTTACCTTTGCAGCCTTGATATCCTCTCTTTCTTTTTCTAATTTCTCAAGCTCCTCCATCTTTTCAGGATTAGAGAGCTTTGTTAGAGCACCAGAGGTATCAAGAAGGTCGATAGCACGGTCAGGACTCTTTCGGTCATACATATACCTCTCACTATATTCTACACAGGCACGAATAGCTGCATCTGAATATCGTACATGATGAAAATCTTGATACTTCTTTACGATTCCTTTAAGAATCTTATATGTTTCTTCAGCATTCGGTTCAGTAACTAAGACCTTCTGGAATCTTCTCTTCAATGCTCCATCCTTCTCAATGTATCTTTTAAATTCGTCAAGAGTTGTAGAAGCTATAACTGTAATCTCTCCTCTACTAAGAGAAGGTTTGAGCATATCAGCGATAGAGGTTGAGTTTTCCGAAGTCGCTGAATGGAACTCGTCAAGATACAAAATAACGTTTTTTGCTTGAGCCAGTTCTTTACAGAGATTCATAACTCTTTCTTCTAACTGACCTCTGTACTGAGTTCCAGCAGTTAGGTCTGTTGTTGATACTGATACAACTCTTTTGTCCTTGAGGTCTCTCGGAACATCTCCAGAAGAAATCTTTTGAGATAGTCCTTCAACCAGCGCGGTTTTACCTGCACCGGCCTCACCTAAGAGAATTGCATTACATTTCTTTCGACAACTGAGAATTTCAATTATCTGAGAAATTTCCTTATCTCTTCCAATAACAGGATCATATCTTCCTTCTTTAGCGTTCCAAGTCATATCAATTCCGAACTGGTCTAGTGTCGGAGTCGTAGAATTTGGATCTGCTTTTCTTGGAGACATAGCTGCTTTTTCGCCAGCTTTTTCGAATCTGGTAGCATCATCATCTTCATCCCCATCATCTTTCGAAGCCTTAGGGGCCTCTTTTTTAGGAAGTACACTAGTCGGGTCTGCAGATGTAGTGTCGCTTTTTGGAAAAACTCCCATTAACTCTCCTTTTTTCTTTAAAATTTCCATATTTGTTATTCCTAGATAGTCTTTCATATACTGATTTACTGTATTCTTCTCGAAAAGCATAGAATTAAAGAACTCTTCTGAAGAAATATCCGTATCGGGAGTATCTGGTCTAATGTCTTTAAGCATATCCCTAGCTGCTAGAATTCTATCCATAACTCTTGATAGATCATCAGATATAATTATCTGGTCTTTATCAAAAATTTTATCAGAAATTCCACTATTGTCCTGATGTGGACAATATTTATCAGCATCACTAAGTGCATCTACCATGACAGATAAAAGTTTATTTCTGTCATCGCTGCTTAAGCTTTTAAATAGCTCATTAATAAGGTCTCCCTCTCCACACTTAGTTATATACTTTAGAATCAGATAATATTCAACCGAAACTAAAGATATCTCACCGAGATTATTATCTTTAGCATGGTCAAAAGCTAAATCCATTATGTCTTTAAGCTCTTGTGATAATTTATATTTATTTGTTTCCATAATCATATATAAGAATTTGACCTATTTCGTTATTTTATATCGACTATTTTGCCAATCCAAAAATTCTTTCATTATTTCTGGTCCAAGCTTAATCTCAATACCACGCGCATATCCGTCCCGCGATAGTAATGTGAGCTCATTGCCACTATTCCAATAATCTCTACACCACTTTTTTCCATCTGGCGGAAACAAGATTCGCTTTTTTAGTCTAAGCCATACCAAGAACTTATAAATATCCCTTCTATTTTTAGGCAGAATTATTTTTTGAAAACTATAGTAGCAATAAAATCTTCTATCGTAACATATAAGTTCTTCGTAATACTTAAGAGTTATTGACTTTTTTCTTGGTAGCCACACTCTCCGAACTGACATGAAGATGTAAAAGATTTCTCCCTCTGGAAGCGGAATAAATGGGTCATCAGATGATATGCCTACAACATGAATTGAAAAATCTTCAAAATCTATAATAACATTCCCCTCCAGTCCCAAGCCTTTTCTTACAAAATTATATAACTCTGTCCTACCTCTGCTAACAAGATAAGAGAGTGGAGTTGATATGCTTATAATTTGACGATAATTCCAAATTTCTTTATCTAGGTCTGAAAGTAAAATACCACAAAGAAAATCTAAAGTTTCCTTGTGGTATCTTGAATTTATAAAATCACTTAATTTTGCGCTTATTCTCATTTCTTCCGAAGCGTTTTCTTATCTCCCGAAACATTTTATCTGCAAACCTATCTTCAATTGGTTTTCTATCAGTTTTATCAAAATCACTGTAGAAAAATCCATTAACTGCATCAATGCAAAGTTCAAAATCTTCTTCGGGCCTTACATAAAATTCGTTCCACAATTCCTTTCCTTCATCAAATAACACTTCTTTTACGTGTAATTGATTTACGGCTATATTATCAAAGGTAACTGAAGAAAACGCATCTGGAAATTCTGTCTTAATAGCCTCTTCCAACCATTCTTTATTATATTTAATATCCTGTGGATCTATAGCTACTGAAGCAATATTCTCATCATATCCATGGATAAAGATCTTAAGGTCTTTTCCTTCAAGATTATCTAAGTCGTCTCCAGTAAAAATTCCAGACATTACATGAATAGTTGGGCTACTGAAACTTTGAATTTTCTTTAAGAATTCTGAATTTTCACTGTCTTCCAAAGAAACCTCAAGTCCGCGAATAAGCCTTCTTTCAGTCCAGCCAAGAATTCTATGATAGTTTTCCATAAAGTGTTCTTGACTTATTAAGATATTTGAAAAAACTTTTTTCTTTCTAAGATATACAAGAAGTGCTAAAATTTCTGGGTTGCTTAAGTCATTTCCACTTATAGTAACCTCAGTAAAAGGCCGCAGATTCTTTATATATCTATGTATTGTTTCAATCTCATTCTCTGCCATTAATGCTGCCTGATTATCTCCTTCTGACACAACATTGTGGTACCAAGGACAGGCAGGATCTGGTCTTTCTGTTATCATGAGATTTATATTTTCAGCAAAACTAGGAATAAAAGCATCTCCCTCAGTTTCACGTATCTTTGTTCCATCACTATAAATAGCAATAGTATAGTTTCCATTTTTATAGGAACCTAATAGTTGTTTATCTTTCATATATCTTTGATTTTATTCAATAATAAGAATCTTAGGCTCTCGGATTAGCAAAACCATGTCCAACCATATGATACTTTTTCTGTATTCTTCTCTGGTCCAATATCTGTTCTGCTAAAAGGAACGCAATCTTCTTGAATATTAAGAACTGATTTGTTGGAAAATAAGAAACTAATAAGTCTTCTTGAGTTTCCATATATTAGTTCCTTAAAAAATTCATCTTCCATATTATCAGTATCTATTGAGTATCCAGCATCACTATCATCTTTCCACCACCAAATGGACTCTGTTTTGTCGTAGGTTTCTCCCGGATTCAGAAAAGATACCTCCTTAACTCCAAACTCTTTTAACTCTTTTGCTATATATTTAATGTAGGCAGAGAAGATTCTGGGAGATTTTTCATAATATTTATCTAGGAGCGCAGTATACAAGAAATCTAATTTATCTTGTGTATCTGTGGTCTTAATGTCTTTACTTTCAACCGGTATAAAATCTCCAAGCCCAAAGCTAACACTCTCCGGGGCTTTTATTTTGGATATATCTACTCTTGCTACCGAAACTGAATAATAATTATAATAGTAGTTATCTGTCATAAGATATAGTCCGTTCTATGATTTCTCCATTTTACAAATCCAGAGGCATCATTTGTATAATCTAAGCCGACTACAATTTCCTTGAATCCAGGCATTTGATGAAATTCGCTCATAATATCAAGAATTTTATCAACGAGCTCTCTGGATCTTCGGTTTATTCTAACTCTCATATAAAGGTCTGGATATTCAAGCGCATTCAGCTCTATAATATCTTTTCCGAGAGATTTATAATATTCTTCTTCTTCCGAATCAAGCTGAAGAAACTCATTAAAATCGTATGGCTCAATATTATAACCTTTTCCTTCTTTAACAGGTTTTACGATTGATGCATTGTAATTCATAAAACCATCTGTCCAAATCCAGATTGACCCCTTAAATTCTGATTCATACATTCTAAAAAGAGTTTCAGAATCCATGGACGGGTCCTCATAAAACAGCTCTTGAAGCATGTCTTTTATTTTTCCTATCTGCTTTCCGGACTTAAATCCATACCTATTCATTATATCTGAACCGCTGATGGGAAGTTTTACAGAGGGTCCTGAATTTATACCAGGATAATAGATATCATCATATGCTTTATAGAAACTGTCGACTTGCCCAGGCATACACCACTGAGGAGCATGAGACTTATTATCTGCATCTATAAGCTTCATTAGAGAATCAAGTTCATTTCTATTTGGATACTTTGATGCTACCTTTCTAGTATATTTTTTCGATCCCGTGTACGTATCGTCAGAATAGCTATAGAACTGTTTGATGATCATATGATCTTCTATGAGCTTACATATACTAGAGATATCTTTCTCAGAGCATTTAAGCCTTCTAAGAATTGATTCAGCCATTTGTGCAGACTTCTTTTCATGGCCGTGGAAACTGAATGTTCCATCTTCCTTTACTTGAAAGTCTTTATACTTACTAATATCATGAAGAAGCGCGGCCCACGGTAAAATTGCACTGCCTCTAGTGATTCCTCTTCTATCTCCCGAAGAAGTCTTATTAAGAACAGAAAGTATGTGATCTGTAAGATTCATCGAGTGGTATTTGGAGTTTTGATTGAATCCCCAAGCTTCTTCAAACTCTGGTATAATATACCCCAAGAGACCTTTTTCATGAAGAATCCAGATGTACTTAGAGGGTTCCCAAGTAGTTATTATTTTTTCAAACTCATCCCGAACTCTCTCCATCGATAACTGATAATATTCTGGAATCGGTTTCATTGCTGCAAGAACTGCTGGATCAATGCTAAAATCAAGTTTAGCAGAAAACCTCACAGCTCTTAACATTCTTAAAGGGTCGTCCTTAAAGGTTTCCTCAGGATCAAGTGGTGTTCTGAGAATCTTATTTTCAATATCAGAGAGCCCACGTCCCGTCGGATCAAGAATTTTCCCAGTCTTAAGGTCCTTGTAGAGAGCATTGCAACAGAAATCTCTTCTCTGTGCATCAATCTCAAGCGTAGTTTTAGACACTTCACTGGGTTTTCTTGGGCCATTTTTATATTCTTCAGTCCTCGGCATAACACACTCGATGGGCTCTGTTCTTGTTCCATTTCCATAAGGAATAGTTAGGTCAAATTTTGCTGTTCCAAATTTAGGATATACAGTAAAACCTGATGTTCCTTGAATTTTATTATCCCTAAGGAAATCTGTAAAATGTACTGCAGGAGAGGAATCTCCATCAAGATCAATAACTAGGTCGAGATCATGTTTCATATTATTCATTATCTCATCCCTAACATATCCTCCAACTGCATATATATTGGCCTTAGGATTCCACTGTTCTACTAGTGCTACTAAAGCTTTTTCTACTTGTTCTAAATATTTCATATTATTTTATTTTAGTCTAACAATTATAAGGATTTGAAATAAAAAAGAGTGCTTATTCAGCACCCTCTTCTTTTGTTTCTTCTTCGACTGTTGTCGAAGGCTCTTCCTGATCACTCTCGTGATAGCTCTCAACAAGCATCTTCAGGAGTTTATCGTGATTCCAGGCCCAGAGGTAGTTATCAATCTCATGCTCAGAGACGAGTCTGATTTCCGCCACCTCTTCCTTTTCACCCCCTCTTTCTTCGGATTTGAGGCTAGGATTGGAATCAACATAGGACTTAAGAAAGTCATAATCTGTCGGGATGACAAATCTTGTAGTTACGTTCTGCTTAGAATTATCCTCCGGGTCATCCATAGTCATCCATTCATAGATGTCATCAGCTGCTGCAGAAAAGTCAAGTCCAATCTCTTCTTTGATTTCTCTAACAACGGCCTGAACTCTGGTTTCACCCCAGCCAAGATATCCGCAGCAATTGCACCAATATCCTACATAATCCGGGCATCCTTCTCCTCGTTTAGTTACTAAGAAGAACAGCTCTTGATTCTTAGGATTTACGCACAGAATAATCCCACATACGGCCATAGCTCTGGAAATCCAGTAAACTCTGCCGGTCTCTTTGTCAACGATTTGAAAATTTTCTTTGTATCTCATATTTTAATCCAAATTGGTTTATCAGTATTTGCCATTTCATTTATTTTATCTCGAACGTATACAAATTCTCCTCTATCTTTCGGGAATATTAACAGGTCATCTCCAGACTTATGGTATACCCGAATATATGCTTGCTGTTTTACATCAAGATATTCAAAAGTTGTGCTTATTGTAACTCTGACACAGATTCGTTTTCTATTTTTAATACGAATCCAATATAGAAACTCATTATTTCTAGCCCACCACGGCGACCGTATTTCGTAATCTATAAGATTTCTTGTACTATCCTCATCGTCAGTTATAATGATTTCTGGTCCCTTAAACAGCCTGTTTTTAATCTTAACATAGACTAGATCCTCATTGTTGTCTTCAACAATAGATACTGAGCGTATCTGCCTTGGTTCTAATCTAATAAGTTTTGGTTCCGACTCTCTACTACATACCTGGTATTCTCTTTGTTTAAGAATTTCCTTAATCTGGTCGCTAATCATAATTTAATTATTGTTTACTTTTTGAAGTATAGCCTTCCAGCCTAATTCTTTTATAACTGGAACCCCATTTCGTTGACAAAAAATTCTAGTTGGCTTTTTTAGGTAAAGCTCAAAAATTGGAGTTCCATAGTCTTTCATTAAATCTTTTTCATTCAGGTCATCCAGGTTATGAATATTTAGTACCAGAGCTAATATCATCTGAACTATCACAAAATTGAAATTACAGCCGGAGTCTAGGGCTTCATTTATGAGTCTAGTAAATTTTTGAGAATTTATTATAGACTCAGCATTCTTATAGACTTCATTCCCCGTTTCTTCTCCGGCGGTTTCCATTACTAAGATAAATATATCTTTATATTTCTCGTATAATTCTCTTGCTGTCATTTCATAGATAAGGGTTTGCTGCCAAATCTATCCCTAAAAGGCTTATAATTTCCTTCAGGATTAAATTCATGATTTGCATTATGGTCATCTAAGACTGCAAAGCAAATCTCTGAAAATGCTCCGGTAAATTCAGGTTCTTTTAGGACTTCATCAAAACATCTAGCAACCTCTTTAGCTGGACATGCAAAAGCTCCACATCCCCAAGCCGGAAGAACCAGGTTAATCATTCCTTCTTTGATTGCTACTCGCAAAACCATTCTTATCTTCTTCTTCATGGTTTCCTCCTGATTCCTCTCAAAAGTGAAATCAAGATTCAGAGAAGGATGATTGATGGCAGCTGCAGTTATTATATTAACTGAAACCGGTGCTGGCATTGGATTATAGGACGAATCTCTATATATGCTAACTCCACCAGACCAGATACATTCAAAGTTTCCTAGGGGCGGCATATATAGTCCAGTCTCCTTGTCTGCAAAAATCTCTATACTGTCAAGAAGATTACTTCTTCTACAAATAATCTCTTCAAGAGCTCTTGACCCACTTCTAACACCTCCGCCAGCTCTTTTTGCAGAAGCCGGATTAAGAATTGCAATATCTGGATCTTTTCTGCTAAGTTCAATAGCTTTATCCAGAAAGTCTATATTCTCAGCGTAGATGATAGTATTAGGGAAATCCTCATACTTTCTATCATCTGGTTCTAATTTACCCGGACTCTTAAGCTTAAATGTATTTCTATTAAGCGCTCCCGGGTCAATAAAACTAATAAACTCTCCTCCATATTCATATCCTTTAAACCAGATATCATCACAGACTGATTTATATACCTCAATTAGTTCATCTTTCGTCATGTTGATGTCTTATAAGTTTTTTAGTTATACATGAGTTACACTTATCACTGTCCTGATATATGCACATTGGACAGATATTGATATCTTCTGGTATATAATATAATAATTTCGAGTGTTCACGAATATTTAAATCCCTTGGTAAATCTCTATAACCTGCGCTAGAACCCTCTCTATATGTTAATGTGGGAGGATTGGTTTCAAATCTTTTTAGGAGGTGGTCATAAAGCGATGGAATATCTATATAATAACTATAACTAGAACTAAACTGATTAACTCTCTCAAAAAATTTAGCTAAATGTATATCATCCCACTTAGTACCTTCCGCAATAGTTTCATAACCCGTATCTCCGTCACTAAGAACTGGAATACATAAATTAGCTTGATATATCCAGCATAACTGTTTTCTTGACGGAGACCATACTTCATCCCCTGGAAAGAATATCTTGTCGTCCTTTGAATAATCTATTTTATAATTACAATACATACATTCTCCAAGAATATTTCTAACTTCACAGTTTTCATCTGAACAGATATAATTTCTATTTGGATGAAAAACTCTATGTAAAAGTTTTGCGCCTTTTCTTGGATAATACGGCATAGTTCCTATCATATGATTCATGTCTGTAAAACTGTATTCATTTCTTGATATGTATCTATAAATTACAGGACTAGTCGATGTATTATACATAGATACTATAATAGCTAAGTTTCCACTCCCAGAAAGATCTATTAAATCTCCTGGAAGAAATTTAACTCTAGTACGGTAGGTCATATCTCTTTAGAAAATAATATGCATCTATTTCAAATCCTGTTTTACAAATAGGTAGATTATACTCAACAGCATAACTCTCTAATGGAACCTTTGGTCCACGATATCTTGCTATTCTGATTCTTCCGTATTCATCAGGATTATCTTCATTTGGCCAGCCGTTCTGTTCATCTATTCCCAATACTATAAAGGTCTTATAGTCGTTATTTCCATAACATCCGTACATAACTAGTTGCCTAATATCTTCGTGGAGACTCCGTTCAGAATATCCATCATATTGAAAATATACCAGACAGCCTACTTTAAAATATCCACCAGGATGTAGTCTTCTAGCAAGAGGATATACTATTCTTTTTGCAGAATCGTTTGTCTTTACCAACTCAGTAATAACTGGAATAACGTGGGAAAAGTCTGCGGTTACCTCTTCGAATTTCTTTCTAAACGCAGTCTCTTTATATCTTTTATAAACTCCATCTCCACCAGCAACAACATACTCACTCTCCCCAGATCCATAAGTGACAGACATTAATGATAAAATCTCACCAGTCGACTTGTCTTTTACTACCCAATCCATAAAGTATTGTTATCTTTTATTAATTTTACAGGTGTACAATTTGTAGAATAAAGTTTTTCTTTATCTTCTTCCGATATTTTACACTCAATTATTTCTAGGAAATATATAAGTGATTTTGCACTATGGCTCCAGAATATTATAGGAAGATTATATGGAAGATCACTATCCCAGCGTCTCCAAGTAAAGACATATTCGCTTTCTTCTGTCTTTTCTATACAAGCAATAAAATCATTATATAAAAATCCTATTCCTGTCATGTTTTATTACATACATAAGGAAAAGGCCTCAATTCCTTATAAATGAGATAATAATTAATGGTGAGCTCCAGGATTGAGAGGCGATTTACGTTAAACCTCAATATCCGCTCATTCTTAATTTTCTTTTTTTTTTACAAAATAAAGAGGGAACTTATGTCCCTCTATATTATTTTTGTTCCTCCCCATCCAAAATGTGGATCTTTTCGAACTATCTGAGTTGGGAACTTAACTTCTGGAAATCTCTTCATAAGATATAATAGAAGATCTTTTTCCATCTCTTGATATTCAGAGTCTTTATATTCTTTTCCTAAATCTAATGCCTCTGAACCATTAAAATCCCAATCATGCGGCCTAGATGGATCATTAACCTTGCAGAGTTCTATACTCCAAGGATCTGACCATCTCCATCTCATATAAACCAGCTTCATCTCTTGGCCTACCATAAACCAGTAGTAAATTTGACTAGGACACCAAATCAAATCCTCGTAGAATTCATTTAGGCCCCAAGTATTTACCCATTCGGACCATTTTATGTAAGACCTAACTTCACATAAAGCTTTTCCTAGGAGATTTAGCCCTCTCCACTTCTTTTTTACCAGAGCATCCGGATCTCCTTCAGCCAGACCTATTCCCCAAATTCTGTCGTATGGGCTAGCTTCAACAAACTCGAGATTTTTCCATTCATCCTTTAGAAGAAGATCTCTAAATTTTGTATTATGATGAGCTTTATAGTATACAGCAGTATACATAACCTCATACCTAACCTTTACCCACTCTTCTTCAGAAAACCCAGAAACTTGTCTTCCTAGCGCTTTTGCTTCACTAGGCTCTTTTGCTTCTAGTATCTTCTCGGCGATATCATAATCCTTGAAATAAACAGCCTTAAGATACATAAATAGGTGTTCTGAGGTTGGTAGTGAAATAGGATGCAGGTACGGTTTGTTTGGATTATGAAACGCTTGACTGTTTAATGGGTTCCTAAATATAATTGGAGAAGTGCACTTAGCAAAATTACTTAGCTCTCCACCCCAGAATAATACAAACTTATCTGTTACTTTCATTCTTTTATTCTCCTTTTAATTTTCTGTTTAAGTAAAAATAGTGCTAGTCGAAGAGAAGGTTGTGTTTCAAATTCTACCGCTGTCTGCTCAAAATCTCTACTTCCTGGATCTATATAAACATAGTAGCCGGCCTGGTAGACGAGATTTCCAACTTTCCAAATTTTAAGTCTCATACTTCGAACCGGATCATATTGAATCTCTGGAGGGAGCTCTTCTAGTAGGTCTTCAACAGTAGTATCTTTCCCAACTATTCTATCTACCTGTTCATCTAAGCACTCTCCTTTAAAGTTTTCTTTTTTGTCCTCTCTATGAATTGGCTGTCCAAATTGCCAAGTAAATTCAGTATTTGCCATTATAATAATCCTTTATCTTCAAGTAATTTTCTAACCTTCTTCCAGTCGACATATCTAGTTTTTCTTTGAACCTTCGATTTCTTTCCAGTCCTAACACTATATACATCGATAGTATCATTAATCGTCGGACAACCTAAGGCGGTATCATCGATAATTAAATCAGCCAGGGGTTTCAGCGACTTTCCGATTTTTTCTTCACCCTTCTGATAAGTATTTATCCCTTCCAGCGGGATTTCATTTTCTCGGAACCACCTAGTCGCTTCCCCCAGGCTAGTCTCTTTCCGCCATTTTCCACCGACGAGATGATAATTATAGGGATTTTTCTTTGAATTATTTCGGCAAGTCCATAATACAATTTTATGTCCTTTCTTTACTAGATCGGAAAGAACATCTACAGCACCAATATCTTTCTTTGAATAAAATCCGTGTGGAGCTAGTGGTATACAAGTCCCGTCGAAGTCACAAAGTATTATTGCCATACTATAATTCCAGTTCTAGTTCTAATTTCAACCGGTTTTCCAGTCTCAATGTCTCTGAACGTATAACACATAATCCCCTGACTTTCCCATTTTCCTGGTATATCATAAGTCTTCCAAACTTTTATTGTATCTCCTGATTCTGATATACAAACCACTTGATGCACTTCTTCCTTAAAAGGCTTCATCGGTTTCTTTTCCATTCCCGAAGAGCACCTTAAGAGACATAAAATTACAACAAGGAAGATTAGGAAAGGCCAAATATCAACATTCACACTTACTCTATTCGACATATATTTATCTTTGTTTTAAATTCAGACCATTTAAGAGAGCCAGCCATAGTAAATCCATAAGTAAATATTTCATACAGGTCATTAAGCCAGTCTCCGATATGATAACCAACTCTTACCGTTGTTACTTCTGAATCACAAGGCCTACGTTTTCCAGACCAATCATGAACATCAGAATAACCGTCGCGCTTGGCTTGAATCTGATAAGTTGTGTTTCCAGCATAGTATCTTTTGACTTCCTGTTTCTTGAGGTCTTCTTTTGTCATTTCTAGAGCAGCTCCACGCAAAATTTCCTCTTCGTGTTTGCCCTCAGAATCTTGAACTGTTCTAAACATGACTCCAGCAGCCTCTACCATCCTAGCAAATTGACGTCCTATCATTACATAGTCGGCTCCAAGGGCTAGAGCCTTTAAAATATCCTGTCGTGTAGCTATTCCGCCATCCGCAATAATTGCTGGCTGTTTCATTCCAACACACGCTGATGTCTTTATTCCTTTTATGTCTAGAAGAAGAGACGCCATAGGATAATGAAATCCTCTGTTATCATTCACTAAAGACCCAGAAGTCATGCCAACCCTTACATAGTCAGCTCCTGCCTGACAACATTCTATATAGGTCTTAGGATTTCCAATATTTCCTATCATAACAAGAATCTGAGGACCATAAATTCTCTTCAGTTCTTTTGTTATATTAAAGACTTCTATATCGTGTCCATTTCCAGAGTCAATGCAAACCCTAAATTGTCTTGGAGCTTGTCTTCGATACTGTAAGAAGTTCTCTCTAACCTCCGGAATTGAGAAAGCTACAAAGATATACTCACAACCCTCTAGTCTAATTTTTATATCAGATGTTCTTGGGAGGACTGGTCTAATCAGGTTATCATAGTAAACTCTCCAATTCTCTTCATTCACTACACTATCCATCGGACTAGTAAATATTGGAAGAGATTTAAAATTACCATCTGCCTGATCATACACAAAATAATCACACTTAGACTCTTGATTTCCCGTATTAAGTGGTGCGGGTACCAATCCAATGTCATCTAATTCTAATAATTTTTCCATATCATAAATAAGGAAAAAAGAGGAGGTTAATTCTAATCGCCTCCTTCTTGTTCTGTTACTTTACCAAAATCCTCTTTCTTTATGTCGTCTTTTGAAAAATAGTCTGGAACCCTTGCATGAATTATAGAATCTTCTATTGCTAATTTCCAATCTGAAAAATCCATAGTTCTTATTCGAATATATCTTTTCGTATCCGGAAGGGTTGTCTTTTTCCTAGACATATCATAAACTATCTTCCCATCCTTATCCCTGGTATACCAAAGAATAAGTCTAGAATATCCACCTTTTCTTTCCATAGAAGTATTTTGTATTTTTTCGTTGTCCCCAAAGGATGTCGCAAAAAAGGTATCTATATTTTTAGGAGTTGGACCGAAAGGAGTTATCATAGGTCCCGCGCTCTCTGCAAAAAAGCAAAGATTAAGAACCCTAAATTCTTCATCTAGCTCATCCTTCCCCAAAGTGTCTTTGAAAGTATCATAGACAGCACAAATTCCGCTATTCCACTCTCTATAGTCAAGAGGATTTATCTTAGACCCTATAAATATTCTTGTATATGGAATCTCTTCGTAATATTTTCCGGATAGATTTTGAATTTCTATTACTTTATCCTCAGAGGTTCCTTTATGATTTTTATAGAAGTCAAAGAGTTCATAGAACATCTCTAGGTCTATTTCATTCCATTGATTGATCATATCCGTCTAGTATTTTTATTGTAGCGATAACTTCTTCTTTGGGCCCAGTTATCTCTATCTCTCCAAAATTCTCACACCAAGTTAGAACCCTTACCTTATCTTTTGTATCATAAAAACTTACATCTCCAGGAGTTGGAAAAGGCTCAAGGTTTTCCGGATATTCTAAGACAACACCATCATCTAGAAGGAAGTTAACCTTAATTCCAAATCTTTCTAAGACCTCTTTCCACTTCAGGTCATCAAAGTCTGGGTAAATATTTCTTCCTACCCTAACTCGTCTGTTCTCTAGTTTCTCGTATGCCATATTTTGCTATACTACAATCTTTACAATCAAATATACACTGATTATTGCAAAAATTAGATAAGTCTTTAAGAATATCACTATTTTTTGAGTGCTTTATATTATCCCCCAAATTTGCATGCTCTATATAGATAGTTTCTTCTTCATTTGATTTTATCGGGACTTTTATTGTCTGTATCTCTGTCTTTTCTGTAAAGAGTTTTAAACAGACAGCAATAGACTCATTTACTTGTGTAAGATGTGTTGCTAGTACTAATCCTTCTCCTATTACACTATCTTTGCCTTGACCTCTCTTTCTTACTCTAATAAATTTTCCTATTATAGAATCTGGAACGCTAATTATATCGGTTTCTGTTTTACAAAAGACTTTCATATCTTTGACCGCATCTGGGCCTAGTTTTATTTTAAATTTCAAGACAGATTCCTTCTTTCCTGTGAGAAATCTATTTAGAAACCAAGATACAATCATCATACTACCAAATACAGCTATTGTAAAGAGCATAAAACTTAGCGCACCCATGATTTTACTTTTTAGAAGCCTTGGAATTATACTTAGATAGAATACAGCCTTCACCACAGTCTAGAATACACTGTGATTTACAGAACTTCTTAATATCGCTAAGCTGCATTGTTCTTGCCACCGCTGCCGAAGGCTTTGCTGGTTTGGAGGGAGTTGGGGGTGCACTATTTAAGCTAGTTTTTGATGTAGTCATTAGTGCTATAGATTCATCAGCTAGTCCACTCTCTCTAGGATTGTCGAACGGAATGAATATTAATGTTACTGGAAGATCATCATCCTCAATAAATGAGGTTTGTCCGATAAACGCAGTTTCTATTCCGTAAACAATCATTCCGGCTTTTCCTCCAAAACTATCTAGACTTGTTGCTAGAACCACGTAGTCTGTTCCATCAATGCCTCTAACTCTATCAGAATGTGCTAAGATATCAGATGGTGCAGCATACTTTAATAATTTCTTTAATGCTTTAGCTCCGTCTTCATGGGTAAACTTTGCATATACCTGAGTCATCATTGGCGAGAGTGGAAGTCTTCCATTATCTATATGCTTAAATATAGTATAAAAGAGAACAGCCCCTAATGCGCAACCTACTAAAACACTGATTAATATAAAAATGTATATCATATCCATCCAAATTTCTTTGACATATATAAGGAAATGTAGGAACGTACTGCTATATACGGAATAGATTGACCTCTAGTATCTTTTTCTAACTGTCTAATATATTTTGGAACAACTACTTTCCTAAAATACGCATCTAGATTATTAGAATATGAATAATAGTAAGTCTGAACCCTGCCTAATAATGACTTATATTCATTTTTAAATATAAGTCTAAAATCAGATACTTTTCCACAACAAAGCTCTCCGTATATAGGCGAACTTTTCGGTTTTTTCTTATAAAATAACCGTTGTGATTTTCTTCTTTTGCTAGGCTCCATTATAACCTCTATCCAGAATTTAGTTTTATATTTTGGGAGCGGTTTAATAAAGTCAAGGTATTCTTTAGTTTTTTGTATTTTATTAAGTATTGATGGATCAGTAAGTATCGTTTCTAATTCAGTTCCACGACTTAGGAGATGGTCTGGACAAAAAAGATCATAAACTCCAAATATAAGCCGCGTAGAATTTATCACTCTACATAATCTTTGTACCTTTACGTACCCCATTTTTCTTTTTCTTGTAGTATTTCCAAGCCATAGTCCCAAAATCTATAATTCCAATAATTGCTCCGATAATTGAAGCAACCCTTAGAATTTTATCTTTCCGACTCTCTATGACCGGAATAATATCTACGTCCTTAAGCTGAATTCCTTGGTCTCTAAGAGACTCAAGATTTTCTAGAGTTTCTTTTTTCCCGGCCGCTCCACGATAGGCCCATGAACCGTTCTCCTGATCATGAACGACAGGGATATAAAATTTACTTTTTCTTTCCATATGCTGACTTAAAAATTAATGCACCAAGAATAGTAAGTCCAAGGCTGATAAGAAGAGCCCCTAAATTTACTTCTACGTCTTCTTCGTCGTTTTCATCCCGGGCCTCTTCGATAACAAGATGATCGGCCGGAACACCAGAGTCTAGGATCTTTTTAATTCTAAGATCTTCAATGAACTTTTGACTACCTTGTGCAATTATTTCATCTGCACAGCCAGGTTTTCTAAGAATAAGATTAAACTGTTTTTCTTTTATCATAATAGTAAATTTTAATCATTACATAGATAAGGAAAATAGAAGAAATCTCATGCAATTTCTTCTATACATCCCGGTCGCAACACAAGAAGAGACTCACAATCCCATCCGTACAACGACATTCCATATTCATCACTCCATCTTGTGTTTTCTTGACCTGATTCTGTTAAAAGTATAGCATCATATTCTTCTGCCATTCCTTCAAAATCAATTAAGTCCCCAAAACAACTTAAAGGCCCCATCTTAATTTTATACGGAACCATTAGAAGGTCTATAACAGAATCAATACGATAAACTTTAGATCCTGGTTTAAGTCGAAATCTGAATTGTGATAATCCATATTTTTCTTTCATCCACTCAGGCATTTCAGATTCTACCCACTGTTTCCATCCCCAAGAAGATTTTTCAGGACTTGACCATAAACCTCCTTTTGGCTTACAGAAATATGGGCTATTCTCTATCTGATTAAATTTGCTGGAATCAAAATTATTTCCACACCCTAAAGTTATAAATACTTCTTCACTCATTCTATTCATAAGGATTTTAATGAAGGCCTCAATTCCTTATAAATGAGAGACGAATTAAAATGCGCCCCGAAACACCATTTTCGGATCAGTTGGTCTAAGTACTGGCTCGGGTCCAACACAGCCGACGCCCTACGGAGTGAGTTCGGCACAAAAGTCGAGGTTTCGTTTCTCAGGGAGGGACTAGATTTCCTCCCTTTATTTTATTCTTAAAGCCTTATATATAGAAACCAATATATTTAAAAATGAGATATAGGTTATTTATTGGCCTTGCGTACATAACGTGGGGCCTTATGATACTGTGGCTCCTAATTTTGGCGCCACTAGCAATAATTGGGGAAGAAATGCTATTAAAAATTAGAGGACCGTTTACTTGGTTATTTGCGCATTGCGCACTATGGCATTTCGGAGCTATAATTTGGTGTATGAAGAAAACTGGCGAGGATGAAGAAGAAAAAGAAGATGTCAATAAGATAATTGACAATTGGGAAGAAGATAATCGCCTTCTTTTTGATACACTTAAGATGCTAATCGGAGAGTAGCAATACTCTCTTTTTTATTCCCTTCTATATCCCTTCAAAGCCTTATATATGTAGAGGAATACCTAATGTTAATTAAAAACCCTCTACTTTTTATTATGAGAAAACAATATTTATTTTGGTGTATTGAGGCCCTGGGTGCAGAACTCATCACCTGGGCTCTCTTCGCCAATGATGCTCGCAAAGCTGTGGCGAAAATTGGTGGCCGGGAAGTCTATAACTCCTGGGCCGAGAAACTCATCCGCGAACGCCTCGCGGAAGGATTCTGTTATGTACCACGAGTTGCCCACCTGGGAGAAAAGTGGTATAACAAAATCAAGACGCGCTCAGATTATGGCGATATCGTCTGGACGTGCAAATTAATTCAGGAGCGCATTGGCATTGTTGCTGCCGCGATTTACCCTGAAGGTAAGGAGGCCTAGGCCTCCTTTTATTTTCTTATATATGATTGAAAAATGAGAACTCCTACTTTATTCTGAAATATAAAATAATGTGGTAGTATGGGGATTATGTCCTAGTTCTCATTTTTTTTTATTTTGCTGTCCTAGAAAGATAAATTCCTTATAAATGATATGAATTTAGAATTTGATTATGAAGAATTGGAAGCTAGTTTAAATTTTGCAAAAATAAAAAACTGGTTAGAAGATGATTTACACAAAAGATTATTTCATGTTTTAACTCTTGAATCATATATCAATGATCCTGGGAATGATACTAAAAGATTGATGGTTATTACCTCAGAACATCTAGATCCTACAGCTTTTGTACTGACTCTTCAAAAAATGCGAGATAGTGGCGGAAGCGGGAAATCTATAAGTAATTTTATGGTTCTGGCAATTCTCCATCTCTGCTCAATGACTGAAAAACAGACTAGAGAAGAGACAGTAGAATTTGTTGAAAGCAAAGAAAGAGTCCTGAACGCTTTAGAGTCAGCATTAAATCTCAATATTGGAATTGAAGAGATAAAGAAGTTTTTAAGAAACGAGAAAAATAAAACTTATATTCTTAAAGTACTTAAACTTCATGCTAGTCAAAAAAGCGAGACAGAAGAAGTTGACCAATTAGTTTGTAAAAGTTTTGAAGATGCCTGCAATGATGGAACTTTGGAAAGAAAAATTGAAACCGGATATAACGGAGAAGGCATCTGGAAAGCTATAGCAGAAATCGTTCGGTCATTGATACAGATGCGAGGAGGTAGAGACATAACTGATGAAGATTTAAATAATGTCTAAAAAATCCTATAAACTATTGACTACCTACGGGTGTTGCTGCATCTTAGGAATTATTTTTATATTTCTTAAGATATTTGGTACTATCACGTGGCCTTGGATTTGGGTCACCGCTCCTATTTGGATGCCATTTATTTCTGGATTTTTGTTTATTCTAGTAATAGCAATAGTAGTTATTTCACAACGTAGAAAAAGACTTGAAATAGATGACTGAAGAAGTTAAAAAATTTAAAGAGCAAAAGAAAAAGTTTTATACTTTAAGAGATCTAATCTATGGGTGGGACGTTATTTTTACAGCCACCAAAAAGAAGAAAAGAACTAGGATTTGCACCTACTTCATTTCACATGTAAAATCTGTAAAATTGTTTCATGGTTCCTCAGTTATAATTGAATCTTCTGGCCCTATATATGTAGATAGGGGATGGGAAGATTCTGGGCCAAGAGTTCAACTAATTAAGCTCAAAAAAGAGGAGATTAAAGTTGACTTAGGCAGTATTGATATGGATAATATCACTCTTACTGAAGGATTGATTAATGATATGAAAGAGTACGTCCTGAACAAATTTGATGAAGTTATTGAATCAGATCCAACAGATTATGCCACTGAAGAAGGCGAATACGGTGGAGACGAAGAAAACGAAATATTCTAAAATGACACAGGAAGAACTATCAGAGAAGTACATGGGGAAGAACATTGAAATCTTTACCTCCGATGATGAAGAAGTGGTTTGGATGTTCAATGTAAGATCTGTAACTAAAGTAAACACCAAGGAGGGTTATACTTTCATTGGTTGGTTGTCGGCTGAGAAAACCATTTTTGGAACTCCCAAAGAAATTGAAATATATTCTGACCCTAAAGAAAACGATGAAGTTGTTCTTAGGCCAGAAGATAAAATAACGATCTTTGAAACCCCAGAAAAACTTAAGGAAAGAATCGTCGAATACTTAAATAAACGTCTCCTATGCGATCCAGAGAAGAAATAATCAAGTATTTTAGGGAAGAAGTAATTCCTAGAAGTTGGGCAGAAGAATTTATAAGGGTCATCGAGAATACTAATCCTGAATTTGGTCCGACCGATTTTGGAATTCCCTTCGAAGAATATATTGGAAAGCACTGTCCGTCTAAGGTCTTCGATATAGTACTTGATGCATTCCCTAAGCCCTCGTGCAAATATACTGACATCAAAAGTATTATTCATAATCCTATCTTAGAGAAGTGGAGAGTCTTAAACCAAAGATATCTTGACTGGCTACAGGGATATGAAGATACTGCCAAGTGGGTTTATCGGCTGGAGTCTACAAAACCAGATGCCGGCCTGTGGTATGATTCGAAGGGAAACTGGTGTCTAGAAACAAAAGGCCTAGGCTGTCTTCCTGAATGTCAGACTAAGTTTCTACCAATGGGATATGATGAAAGATATAAGAAAGGAGGCCGTTCCTGGTTTTCAAGTTGCAGCCGTCTTGAAGATCTTTCACACTGGTATTCCTACAGAGATGCGAAGAAACTGATAGATGAAATGGGATTTGTCTTCACTAGATATCTTGCGACAGAATACTATGAATATCCGATGGAGACAACTTTCATACGTCATACATCACTTGCCCGAGAGGTTTTAGATATCCTTGATGTATTTCCAGAGTATAGGCCAAAAGAAATAAGTGAGCAAACCTACTGGAACATGAGAAAAAGGTGTGAACAGCAAGGAAAGCATAGATTTAGATATGGAGGTCTTGGAGCTTTCTGTACTGTCTGTGGATACTATGGAGGGTGTGGTAATGACTATCCCCCTCTAGGATCTGGACCTGATCTTGTCTGTCGTGGAGAGGCTGGGTGGACAGCAATAATAAAAGGATAAACCAATTATTAAATCAGTCTATTAATATGAAAAAACTTACGAGAGATTTAAATCACAGAGTAATAGGCGGAGTTTGTAGCGGCATTGCTAAATATTTTGGCATTGATCCAGTTATTGTCCGCTTAGGATTCGTAGTTCTGTCCTGTTTATGGGGATGCGGAGTTATAGTTTATCTATTATCTCTACTAATCATTCCAAAGGAGGACGAAATAAAAGAAGGGGACTAATCATCCTCTTCTTTTTCTTCATAATCTTTCATCTGTCTTTTCATATCCTTCTTGGAGGCTTTATCTTTTTTCTTTTCTTTTCTCTCTCGATATTCTCCGAGGTCAAAGTTTTCTCGATCCATCATCTTCTTTGTTCCTTCAGATACTTCCTCCCAGCCAATGACACCACGTCTGGCTTTTCCTAAATCTTTGTGTTTAAAATCCTTTCCCATAATTAAAACAGTCTGTTAGATTTTTTATAAATTTTTCTTTTATTTCTTCTGGTAGAGTGCATACTAATAGCTTTAAAGTAGATACTTCTCTTATCTATACTAATGATAGTTATACCCTTTAAAGAAGTTATTTTGGTATAGCTTCCAAAATCTTCTATTAAAGTTATGGTGTGTATAGAATAGTCTCTAAGCTTAGTAACATCTACCTCATCTATTATTAATATTTCATAGTGATTGCTACCACCAGTTATAAGGATAAAAATCAGTTCAAGTACTTTTCTATTATTTATTATTATCTCCACATATATAAGGCAATTACCTTATTATTGTATATGAATGATCAAATAATATTACAGAGAGTTATTAGAGACCCCAAGAGAGTTTTTATGTTAGGAGGAGGATATTTAATTCCTAAGATACGGGACGATGGAAAAAAGATGGACATTGAGGATGAATATAAGGAAGCAGTAGGTAACCTTTTTAAAACTCCAAACTATTTAAACTTTATAAATCGACTTATAGAGAAGCTTAAAACTATTTCCAATACTGATCTTTTTGACTATATCCCCGAGTTCCCTTTAATTATAGAAGACTCCGACTTCTTAGGAAATCTTCTTGGAGGAAGCATAGATAAGCAACACTTCAGAGCTGACATATTTTTTACAAGATTAGGGATAATAGTAGAACTTGATTCTTCCTGGCATAAGGATCCAAAAATAGACCAGGCAAGAGATAGATACATAGAATATACGTGGGGAATAAAAACTATCAGAGTTGAACTTGGTCTTGTAGATTCTAAAGAAAATAAGCCAACCTTAGATAGTAGGTTTGAGGAAATATGGAAAATCTTAAAAACAGCCTACTCTAGAGTTCTTAAGAATAGGATGCTTATACGAAATGGAAAACCAGGAACTCTAGATTTCCCATATATAATAAATTACAACTCTTACCTTATCAGACAATTTAGAAGAGAGGAAAGAGATACTATCAAGATTTGTGAGAAATATCTTGAATCTCAAAAAGGATTCTATACCTCAAAGACTGTTGTCTTGTATCTTAAAAACCTGGATAAAAAAGACTTAAAACTATTCAACGATCCTATTCTATATTTTGAAGAAAAGCTTCAAAGATTGCTATCTTATATTTATGGAAAAGATCTGCGAGTCATAAGACCCTAATTCCTTATAAATGTGTTGATATACCAACTAACAGGGCAGGTCAATTAAAAAAGAAAACCGAGTCTTGTGGGTGTCTAAAAAGTAGACATTTGTTCAATAGCCAAGGGGAATCTGGACGCAGAGGAAGTAGTAGCTTGAGATCGAATTTCTTTTTTTTTGTTCCCAAAGAAAATAATAAAAATGCAGTTTTCCCCTTACTGTTTTCCTTAATATTGATATGAAAATATACAAAGGAAATATTGAGCCTTCGGAAAATACTATATTCGTATTTGGAAGTAATCCAGAAGGTAGACATGGAGCCGGAGCTGCAAAGGTAGCAAAAGAAAAATTTGGTGCTGTCTATGGTCAGGGAGAGGGACTGCAGGGAAATTCTTATGCAATTCCAACTAAAGATCTAAGAATAAAAGAAAACAATGGATTTAGATCAATTCCAGAAGAAAAGATTATAGATAGTATTAAGAAACTATACTCTCTGGCTCGAGAGAGACCAGATCTTAATTTCAAAATCTCTTATCGAAACACCCACGAAAGAGGTCTTAGTGGATATACTGGTTTAGAGATGATGAAAATGTTCTTAAGTGATCTTCCAGTCCCTAGTAATATTTGGATATCTGAAGAATGGGCAGAATTTATTCGTGAAAATGCTAGAGAGGATGAGATACTATTGATGGGAGGACTGTATGAAGGATAAATTCAAAAAATTTGATGGAACAGAAATAACAGATATATCAGAGTATGTAAAGCAATATATAGAAAAATATCCAGACTCAGAAGTTCTGGTTGGTACAGATAGTCAAAATCGAGGAAATCTTACTACCTATTGTACTGTAGTTGCAATGTATAGACCTGGAAAGGGAGGTCATTGTATATATAGGAAATGGAGGACTACTAAAGTTACGGTGAGATCCTCAAGATTGCTGTCTGAAGTATGGGCATCTATTGAAGTTGCTAATCTTCTTAGCGATTCTGGAATATCAATAAAATACATAGATATTGATATTAATCCAAACCCTAAGTATAAATCTTATGAAGTATATTCTGGTGCAAAGGGTATGGTTGAGGGATTTGGATATGAGTGTAGATGTAAAACATTTATACCACTTGTGACCAGTGTAGCAGATAGAATTGTTAAAAAAGCTTAATATGAAATTTCTACTACAACCTGATGTTCTTCTAGATTTCATATTTGCTATGAAAAAAGCAAAGGAATGGTGGGACTGGTGGAAACCTAAAGAAAACATTGTAGAATTTGTAGATTCAGGGTGTTCCAAAGAAATATGTCCTATCGGAAGTTTAGAATTTTGCCTAGATTATTATAAAAAACTTGGGATAGACCTCAAACCAATAAATGTTCCCGACTATTTGTTTCAATATTCTATCGGATATGGAAATGGAAGTGTGAAGGGTGCTGACTTTCCTGAGTGGATTAAAGAACTAGAAAAACGAACCAAAATGAGGATTGTAAAAACTAGTTCCGCGTCTACAGAGGAATTAACTAGTGAAACAATAGGAATAGATAGTTTACTAAACCTTGAATGGAGAGGAGGGATGTATGTAAAATCGGAAACAAGATTTAAATATCCTGGGAACGGTCTTTATAACTCAATCAACTCATTCATAACCTCTGAATACTATGACCCTTCAGATAAATACCAAGTAACACATTTTGATCCAGAAATAGCTGATGAATGGAGATACTTTGTCTATGAAGGAAAGGTTGTTGGATGTAAATGTTATGTACCGGAAGATATCTTATCTCCGAAAATTCCGAATAAAAGGTGGGTCTTAGATAAAATAAGCAAAATAGATCTTCCAGCATACACACTAGATGTTGCAATGTCTAATAAACCTACTGCAGTAGATCCGAAAATTATAGAAGTTCATGATTTCTTTAGTTGTGGACTATATGGATTCGATGACTACAACCTTCTTCCATATATGTTCTTTCGTTCGCATCTTTATAAATTTAATAAATATGGAGGATAGATTAACTGTAAAAGAGCTCAGGGAATACCTACTAAGTCTCGATCCTAAATTTGATAATGCCTCAATTGCTATCGCTAAACCTGGAACAAGCACTATTATTGATGAAGAGATAGCGACTAAAAACTGTCTTGATGTTGTATTGTCACCTACAACAGATAAAGAAAGACAGGCTATGGTATTGCTCTGTGGACGAGAAACCCTAGAAGAGATTAATAAAAACTTTAAGCAGAGATGGCATGGCAGAGATTCTAAGTAATATTTTTGATAAGTATACTACAAAACCTCATGAATGTCAGTACAAAAACTGTTATGAGATATATATAGAGTGGGACTCGAATGATGGAGATTATATAAAGGACTTTTATTATGTAGATGAAGATACTTTTAAAAAGGATCCATTATTTCAATACATACTATCCTATATTAACGGAGGATCTAAGTTTAGAAGCACAATGTACCGAAACTATGGGAAGCATGTTGCAGAAGATACACACTTTCCTTGGTTGGAAAACTACCTCTGTGATATAGATCTTATGTTATATTCAGACTGGGGCCCTTGTCATTCCGTAGTAAGTATTAAAATGTACTACTATACCGAAAATAGTGTCAAAAAAGATGTTATAATTCCAAGATTTGATACACTATTTGAGGGAAAGACGGAGATGGAAATGGAAAACTTTATTAACAACCTTTATGGGAATGGATATGAAGAGGGAGAATAAAATCCCTCTTTTTGCTCTTCAGACGCCTTGGGAATCTTACTAATGATATGAAAGATAGAGATTTATATTTCTGTGGGGATATTCACGGAGATTGGAAAGAATTTATATGGAAAGCACTAAAGCAGTACCAAATTAGGGATGCTGATATTGGAATTCTAGGTGATTTTGGTATTGGATTTGATAAAACAATGCCTGATCTTTACCGGTGGGCTGAAAAAAGATTAGAAGCTGCCGATGTAACCATTTATGCAATTAGGGGAAACCATGATGACCCTAGTTATTTTACAGATACAGAAAAATATTCATATCCAAGACTACGTTTTCTTGAAGATCATAAAGTCTATGAAATTTGTGGAAGAAAAATCTATACCATTGGAGGCGCTTGTTCTAATGATATCGGATGGAGACTAGCTATGAATGAGACTCTTGCATCGAAGGGAAAAGATAGAAGAGTGTGGTGGCCTGGAGAAGATGTAATTCAAAAACGAAACGACCTTCCCGATAAAGTTGACATTATTATCTCTCACACAGCCCCACTTGCTTTTCTCCCAGTCATTAGAAAATTTCCTGAAACACCAGAGTGGCAATATGATAAAATTTTAGAGGAGCGAAGATACTTAGATTATGCTTTGAAAGAAATTAATGCTGACTACTGGTATTACGGACATTTTCATGATCATTATTCTGGTTCATATGGAGATCTTCTGTATCGCGGTCTTGGAATTATGGAATTTATAGAAGCAGGAAATATAATCAATAATAATCCACAAGGAGAAGATGGAGTCGAATGAATTAGATATAAATGTAACAATTGTAAATAAAATACTAGCAAAAATAATAGAATCTGATCCAGACCTAATCGGAATAATAAAAAATCTCTTAAAGAAAGGTCTAGAGAAAAGCAGCTATTATGGCGAAGAAAAATTAGAAGACTTAGTAGCATCAAAAACAGACTTACAGATGCTTGATGCTAGATTACATGGGCTTGAGCATAAACTAGGGATGGATACTTGGACTCCATATGAATATAACAGTATGTCTATTCTAGAAAGAGTTAAAGCACTAGAACGAGTCGTAGATAATTTAGAAATCCAAATAAACGATTTAACTAATAGCTTAGAATATGGAAAATACAGTAATAGATTCAATTAATATCAATAGCGCTAATTTAAATAGCGACGGGACTATAACACTTACTGCCGACAACGGAACAACTACTTGTTCCAGTAGCAGTAGTATAACAATAGATCCCAGTGCTTTTAGTAATAGTTTAAACTATGCTGGAACCTTGACGAATCTAGGCAACGGTATAGTATGTAACACTGCAACTGGAAACTATTATTCAACAACTGCCTCATGTGGTTTCGATTCGTGGGACGTTGCAGAAAAATCAGAAACTTTGGAAGATGTAGTAAAGAAAAGACTTGAAGATCTAATAGAGGATGAAGATGAGATGATGCCTCTTATTAAAAATTATCTCAGAAAATATCTTGAAAAAGTTATGGATAATCCAGATGAGATAATTAAAAGAGATGAAGAGATTAAAAAACAAAAGGAAGAGATTAAAGATCTTAAGGAACAGGTAAAATCATTGAAAGAAGAGATAAGAGTTCTACAGTCATACAAGCCTATTGGACTTGGGGACTATGATTATATAGGAACGAATCTCCCGGGAATTACAGTAACAACGGCTGATTCGTCCTGGTACTATGATTCAAATGCCGTTACGTCTTCTTCCTCATTTACTGAAGTATATAAAAATAGCTGTCAAAACACTACTTCTACAATCGGCTGAAAACCTTATATATGTAGAAATACCTAAAGAGACTAGAGAACGATTTCTAGTCTCTTTAATCTTCTAATGTGCTTGAAACGAATAGTACTACGGATTATACAATATACGGAAGGTGCATACACGGAATTGTATAATTAAGATCTGGGAGTGATTAGTCCAGCGTCGTCTGAGCGACGTTAAAATATGTATGGCCAAAAGCTTAATAGAGTTGTTGTTAGCTCTACGCGTAAAGCGGCTTTTGGTATAGGCTTAGAGCGGAAAGAATTAAATATGGTTTTTACGACATAGCCACGCCGGGTGGCCCCATTGTGAGGGCACGCCTGGTGGGCAATATAACAATTTTAAATAATTTTATAAATCGAAGAGATTTATAAACCTGAGACATTGAGAGTATCTGATGAAGATATTTCAATAGAGATGTTTCAAAACGCAGTAACCATGTATACGTGGTGAACTGAGAAAAATAAACTAGATACTGTAAATCTAGGTTATGTAGTATCAGAGCGTTAATATAGTTCGGAAAAGTATTACAGACAAGTACCACTAGGAAATTTAAGGAAAGTTAACTTTCTTTATAAGGATATATTAAATTATAAAATAAGAATGAGTAAATCCCGAGGAGGGAAGAAAATGAAATCCTAGTACTATATTGAAAGTCTTTGGGAGAGAAGCCTAAAGCAAAACTATATAAACGGAAAGGTATAATTTAAATAATAACCTTTCCATTAATTTTTCAAGAAACCAATTTTATAACAAATATGCAGATTCTTAAAGCACTTGCGGCTATCATTGCTGTTCCTACAGCTATTGTTGCTGGAATCAATGAGACCGCCAAACTCGCCGATGCATCAAGAAAATCCGGCGGGTTATTCCGAGAGATCGGAAAAGAAATCAAATCAGTCTTCAATACTGCCAAATCAATTGGCAAGAAAAATGACTAGAGAGGAAAAGAGTCCGGATGGATCTTACAAAAAGATCGACCTAGGATCTCCACGAGACTGGGCATGGGCAACTTTACTGTTTACCATAGCACTCAAAGTCTTTCAGTCATTATTTAAAGACTAGAATTCCTAGTGGGCCCTTTAAGACCCACTCTGTAGTACGTTTAATACGTGCCTGATGAGACCAGAGACATTCCCCTAAAAAGGAATGCCAAAGGTCGAAACAGAGAATAAAAACCGGCTACTAATGTTAGCAAACGTTTATATTCAACATGAATAAACTATTAACAAACATAGCATGAAAGAAGAAAAGAAAAAATTTAACTGGAAGAAGGCCGGAATTGTAGCAGCATTAGCAGCTGTTGCAGCCGGTTCATTTCTTCTTGGGGTGCTAGCCGGAAAGGAGCACCCAGAAAAAGTGCTTGAGTTGGAGAACCGATCACTCAGGCGAGAGCTTAAGAAAACCCAGAATCGGGTTGAGAGCCTATCGTATAGGCTGGGCAAGGTCGCCCAACTACTTGAGACCTACAGAAAAGAGTAGCCGCTATGAATCAGGTAATTTTAGTGAACGGAAAGGCGGTTACGGGGATGTTCGATTACGCCCCAGGAAATGGAATGATGTATGAAGGAGAGTATAATATCTCTGAGCTCAAAAACATCATCTTTACAAAAAATTCAATCGACAATCCTGCAGTTGAAAGCCTTCTGCGGGAAAAGTATGGCCTTGGGAAAAATCTTCCTGAGGTTCAATCTAAGTACAATCCGAAGACGAAGGGATTTGAAAAAGATCTTCGCACATATATTGATGCAGGAGATATTGTATATTCCGTTGTGACTCCGGATGGTGAGAAAATTCATCGTGGAAAACTTAGCGGTGATACATTGCCGATAGATCTGAAGATTAAGGTCCTCAAATATATCGGAATCTAATAATTGTTTAACTCTTAATACCCAACAAAAGAAAGTATGGCAAAAGAGAGAACTGTCGAATACTATCAAACCCTGTTTATGGGAACCGGTACTGAATTCGACATAAAAAAGCTTTACAAAGCGGCGAAAGAAGCAGATGACCTTCACGACTTCCCCAAAAGAAGCGATGCGGCCTATCAAGTTTGGGCTTCAAAAATACTTCGTCGCCTAGAAGGAACCCCTTTGGTAACTATAACCAGAGCAGGAAAATCCTATAAAACAATCCAGGTTCACGATGCTAACGGAGCTGCTTTACTTCTTGGAAAAGGAAGCGAAGACAACAAAACTCCTGTATCGGAACCGAAAAAAGAAACACCGACTGAAATCACAGAAGCTGTCATCGCCTATACGATGGAAGACAAATTTGTGATTTCCTGCAAGGCTCTTCGCTTTGCCGTTCGAACCAGCAATGGCGGAATAGAAGCGAAGATTAAGCCCGAAGATCTCATGGAAGCGTGTCTTCATAAGGAAAGATTTCCAGAGATTGCAGAAATTATTCAGGCCCTTTCTGATATCAACTTGGACATACAACTTCCTGTTGTGAAAGAAGAGGAAAAACGGATTATCTTTACTAATCACGTTTCAGACCTGAAAAAAGTGTGTGATAGGGGAACTGAATTGTATCCCTCTCGCTGGAAAAACCTCTTTAACTTTAAGTTTGCTTGCGACAAGGCTTATGATGCTGCATTGGAAACTCTCCGTAAGGAAAAAAGGGGTGAAATTAAACCAGCAACAAAGACATCGGCCATAGAGGTTTTTACCGATGATGATAACTTCCGAGTTTTCATCATGGGAGGATACCTTATGGATAAGATGAAGGAGAGCCACGAAAATGCATCCATTCGAGAGCTTGGAACTGTATTAGAGAAAAGAGGTAGGAGTCTCAGCACTCTTAGACTTGAGTCTCTGATTAATAGTGTACCTGAGTTCTACGTGGATGGAACTGAAGTGTATCTCAAACTGAAAGACAAGGACGACAAAGATTTCTGGGACAAGTTCCGGAAAAAATACTGGCCGTTATCTGGGGAAAAAGAGCAGATTATCTGCAACCTCAGGATGTCTCTGGAAGAAATTTCTGAGAAACTCTCTGGAAGCCAGGTAAAGCTGGTAGACGAGCATCCTGATGGATTTAACACTTTCCGTGTTGATCTTCCCAAGAACTCGGTAGTCGCGAAGTACAACTTTGCAGACTTCATGAACTGCCTCCGAAAAGGAGAGCAGATCTACACTGACAGCAAGTTCGTCGATAGTCTCTGGTCTCTTAAGAAGAAAAGAGATTCGTCACTGAAGATTCAGGACGACCTTTATCGATATGAGATCGGATATTTTGGAAAGAAGAGGGTTTAGGCCCTTTTCTTTTTATTCCGTCTAGGAACCTCTTAATGCTTTATTAATGTAAAAAGAAATATAAACGGATATAGAAATTATAATATTTTCTATATCTTTTCTTTCAAGATGAAAAATATGTATGAAACCTATAAAAAATTTCTTTCCTTTATTAATTTATAACCCCAATAGTTATAAATTACGATTTAAGTTCTAATATCTCACAATGTTTAGTATTGAATTCTTAGAAACCAATAACAAAACTGATATGAAAATAATTAAACTTAAGAGCCTTGAAGTAAGGGTTCTCAGTCTTAATGCTTTCGTAGAGGTCTTTAAGAGTAATAGAGAAAAAGAACAGGTAGTAGAAATTAATCTCCCTTGTAAAATCGCTTGGGAAAAAGGAAACCTAATCATTTATGTAAGAGATGATGTTTATGGTCCTGCCGCCGAACTCTACTATGATGTATTCTATGGAGACTTACGAGCAAATGGACTAAAACGCGATGCCATTGAGGAAGCCTGGAAAATATTAACCCCAGAACTCTTGGGCATGTAAAGGAAAGAAAAAAGATAACCCCGATATTACTATAAAGGGATTATCTATTTTTTTTTATTCTGACTTAAGATGAATAAGTCTAAAATATCTATCTACACTATGAAAGCCTGTCAAGAAATACTGCTTTCTATCCTCTGGTTCATTAGATAAGCCATAGGATATCATAAAATCTTCAAGACTAACTACAGTATCTTGTAAAAATCTCTTAAGTTCTTCTGACTCAAGATATTTTGCTGCACAACCTGGTTGGAGTTCAGCAAGAGATACGTGTGGTGTATATGAATCAAAATCTAAAGAAACATCATATCTTTGTCTTAGACCTTTATTTATTTTTTGAAGTGGTTCGTATATTACTGATTCTGGTTTTAATTTTAGAACTACATAATCTGAATCATTTTCAAAACTTCCAAGCTCAAAGACATCTAAAACTGGGATTTCCCTTGGGTTTTGTATTTTTTCTACAAGGTCCCAATATTCATCTCCCAATATTTCCTTCATATCATACACTAATCTTGACCTATCGATTTCTTTACCTTGTGCATATAATAATGTGATATGTGAATCAAGCTCTACCCCAGTGTCCTTCAGGTCTGGCTCATCAAACATAACTTTAAGACTAATGGGGCAATCTAAGTTAACAGCTAGCATTAAGCAGCTGTTTAATTCTTTATTTTCCATAGTCTTTATTTAGTTTTACCAAGAGCCTTGAGTCTAAATTTATTCTTTCTAGCCTCAATCTCTGCCTTAACTGAAGATCCACCTTGTCTATAACCAGATTCTTGGTCAACAACAGTAAGACCCATACCAAGAAGTTGATTAAGGAATGTCTGATTATCTTCTTTTGCTCTATCTCCACGCGCTGCCTCAATATATGATTTAGCATTTCTTGATAGAAGAACAGATAGAGACATCTCCTCAATCTTCTGTCCTGTTTCTCTATATCTACCACGTCCCATAGCAGGCTCATCTCTATTCGGATCAACCCCCTGGTAATACATGCTAGTAGTTACTTTATTGCTATAACTAGGAATATGATAAAGTTCTTCAAGAGTCATCCATCCACACTGTAATGGCTTTTCAACTTTTCTCATCTTTCCCTTCATTCCCTTGACTATCTCCTCATACTCGTCAGGGTCTAGATTTGCCTTAAGCTCTTCTAGGTCTGCGAGTTCTGATTCTGGCATTAAGATATCATACTGACTAGAAACACCAAGCTCATCCATCCATTCTTGAACTTTAGCAGGAGTGAAGTCAGAGAAACAACCAACATTAATATAATATACCTCTTCAATTGGATTAGATTCGTGAAGCTTTATAAATTCTTCAACACTAAGATTATCATATCGACCAGGGTAATATTTTTTAATCATTGGCATTATCTTCTTTCTCCCTGACGCTGTTCCCTTATATTCTTCTACAAGATCATATATCTTGTGAATAATATTACCAAGAGACTGTTCAAGAAGTACACCAGCAATCTTACGATTAATAGTAGAGTACGGATTCATAACAACTTCTACTCTGTGCTGTCTTCCGTTCTTTTCAACCATGATAGGCATAAGCTCATCTGGAACTACGGTAGATATAACACCTTTACCTCCATATCTATTAGTTACTTTAGAGCCAACCATTAATGTAGTCTTCTTGATTAGTCTAATTCTAACTATATATGTAGTTTTGAAATCATAGGGGTCCATATCCACCGGGTCTAAGGTATCAGAAGCAATATATTCTGGGAATTTATCATAGATTATTTTTCTATTCTTCTCATTCATATATTCTTCAATAACCTTATCAGACTCATGGGAGAAAGTATAGTCAGGCTTCTTTACTGATTTACTGATAATAGGTTTCTCTTGTTTCTGAACTATTACATCAGATACCCAAGCTTCGTCTATATTATTGGGAACTTTATATACTAGCTCTTGCGTAAATTCAGTAAGATTTTGTCCGGGTTCACCAAAAAGTCCGCCAAGTTTTTCAGTCAGTGCTTTATTTACTTCATCTAATCGTGTAACAGAGTATACAGAAGTTATTGGATCTATATATTTAACTCGTAGACCGATAGGAGGTAGCCATTTAATACACTGATTAGTTTTTATTTTGTAGACTAGGTCAACTATTGAATAATGCTTCATTCTTTCTGCATATGATTCAGAAACAACTAGAGCATCTTCATTGATAAGTCCGAAATGTGCTGAGAATAGGACAAGGGTATTAAGTCCAGGTTTATATGTACTATCACTAAGTCCGACAGGTCCAGTAATAACATCTCCCTTCTTTACTATCTGACCTACTTTTACCTTCGGCTCAGAAAATACGTCAACATCATTTATACTTTGAATTGCCGTTCTTCTGGGAGTTTTTACTTCTTCACCTGAGGTTAGTTTAATATACACATTATCCTCATCTATTTTAGTCACCTTTCCCTCGTCGTAATCAAATCTATCATTCAACGTATTGGTATGTAGTTCTTCTGCCCGACCAGTATCCACTAGAGGTCTTTGTGCATTAGCTAGTGGAATTGACTGTTTGAGCATAGAAGTACCCATTGAAATACGAACAGAATCGGTGAAATTTATAAATGGAATACGTCTAGAGACTTCAGAGAGTCGGTAGTCAGGATGAAGATCAATAAGCTCAACTTCGCTAACGTCGACCATTTTTCTTCTCATTCTATGCTTGACTTCTACTTGTCCTTCAGCATTTGGCTTAAGGGTCTTAGTATTATAGTCTACATAGGCAGAAGCACAAACTTTATGATCCAAGTAATCTATGTACTTTATAGTTATCTTATTGAAGTCCTTGTCATATACGTCAAAGAGAACACCATCAGTATCACTAATATGTGTGGATACTGTCAGCGAATTTTGAATATTAGTATTCTGGTTGATAGGTGTATCTGCAAAGTCAATAAGGTCAGCCATAGAAGCATTATAAGCAATAGTTTTAGGAATAACAATTTTTTGTCCGATACTCTCTAAGTTTATTGCATTAACACCAGGAGGAACTTGTAGATTAGCCTCACCCGCTTTTGCCTCAGGAGTTCCTTTAAAGAATCTGAATGCAAGAGTCGATATAGGATTAAGCTCTTCTTGTATTTTTCCTTCTTTTCTATAATAATTAGCTATGGCTCTTCTAGCGTTAGTTAGATTACTTCCTCTAGCACCACCATGAAGCATATAATTCATGAAACCGACTGGAACAGACTCAATTGTTTTATCAATAATCAAATCTTTAAGTTTATCATCTCCATAGTCGATACACTCGTTTATAAGCTTAGTGGTAATAAATTCTGGGGTATAGTCTAGATCAAGTTTGATTGCAAATTTCTTTCCCTGTTCCGGAGAAAGTCTTAGCATTTCTCTCTTAGGATAATCATCTATTTTATCATAAGGAACTTCAACAGCCCTCATAAGATAATTTCCTTCTTCGTCTCTTTTTAACTTTAGGATTTTTTTGTTTATGTCATATCTTCTTGCATAGTCAAATTGAATCTCACGTTCTCCTCGACCACTCATTTTGATACGACAGTTCCAGTCAGGTTCAAGTTTATTTGTAGCAATTCTATATGAGCCCTCGATAATAAATGTTCCATCAATTTCTTTAGGAACTTCAAAGGTAGATGACAAGATAGTAGGATTATCACCTATAGTATAATCAACCTGAACTGTCCAAACCGCAGTGAGTTTATTCTCAATGTAGTATGAAGCTGGTTGTGGGTCTTCCTCTACTATATGGAAAGTCATGCTTGAAATCTTCTTTGAGCTATATATATCAGGGGCATTAAGATAATTTGCTACTAAGTCCTTTGCGCCTTTGTCTCTAAAATACCCGTTAAAGTTACTCATTTATGATAATGTTTTTATACTTAATTGTTTATACTCACAATCAACTGAGTCAAAAAATTCTTCTAGCTCACCTTTAATCATATCTTTAAGGTCCCTAGCTTCTTTCCATTCTGCCATAGGAAGCTCGCCGGAACATCTAAAAAATGAATCATAAGTAACTAGATAATTATATGTGTCCCTTAATTGATAAAGAACGAGTTTGACAGAGAATCTTTCATATTTCTCAGGGATATTTTCTTTGAGATTTTCATAAAGTATCTCTCTTGCTTTCACTACGTTCTCTTCTTTGCTATCTAGGACGTTATAGGGAATTTCATATGATAACGTTATTTTAAAATAGTAGTTATCAACATCTTTATTCATAACTAAAACTCACCAATATTCATCATATTCCCTCCGCCTAATCCAAATGCCGGTTTTTCTTCGGCCGGTTTGGAACTAGATGCAGGGGACTTTCTCCGGGTAGTTTTATTGTCCACTTTATTATCTACGGCCGGAGTTCTATCGGCATCAGGGGTAAAGGCGGTATCTGAATATATAACCTCCCCATCTCGCCGTATTGTTATTTCTATTTTTAATTCTCTCTTAAATTCAGGGATATCAAACTCTATCTTCATATCTTCTTAATAATTTTACCTGGGTTTTGAAGTTATCGCCACCCAGGATTTTATTATTTTTTCTTTTCGTCCACTTTATCCTTCTTTTCCTGATAAAGATTTACTTGTTTTACTATTTCTACAATCCCAGTAATTATGGTTGATATCATTGATAGAATTCTTATAAAATCTTTTAATTTTATTGTCATCTTAATCAAGTGTATTATTAAGTAGTAATCCAAGAACAGTTTCAGTCATAACATCTCCCTGAAGATTAACATCTCCCTTAAGTGCACGACCAACTACTTTATTGGAATAGCCGTAAGACAGAGCAGTATAGAATGACTTTTTGCTTAGGGTTGCTTTATTAGTTCCCTGGAATTCTATTTCTTCTATCTTTGCGGTATCTGGATTATAAGAAACTGAAGTAAGTCCTCTGAAGATAAGTTCAATAATCTCCTCCTGGGTAGAATGTAAATCACTAACTCCAGTTTTTCCATTGGGTAAGATATAGCCTTTATCTGTAAGTGTATACATCTGCTTCCTGAAGACGAGATAGATTGAATTAATATCGTCACCAAATCTGGAAATCACGTGGTTTATATTCACTACACCATTACATATTCTATCATATTTCTTGACTTGTGATCCGTCGGGAAAATAATACATACATAACGGATTGTACTGATAAACACCACTTCCAATGTGAACTTCTATCTCTCCCTCAGGTGTTTCTACGTACTTGATTTCCCCATCTTCGAGCGCATAGCAATCTGATACAACTACATTATCTTTTTCAAAATATCTAAGACCGTCTGAGCCTTTAGCTTTCATTAACTGTATCATTGAATTAAGTTTTGCAATAGGCGATACAGTATTGTAAGCACAGCAGATATTTTCTCCTTTGACAAATTTATCCTTCCCAAGAGTTACGAGATTGTCTGGTCGAGGGTATTTATAATCTTTTCCCCTCGATGTGACATAAATCCATCTTCCTTCTTCTCTAAACGTACAAGAAGCATGCTCACATACAAGATATCCAGATTTATCTAATTCTCTTTCGTGACCTCCATGCTTAAGTCCTAATGCTCCTTGAGTTGTAGCCTCGGTGAAAGAAGTAGCAAAAGACAGACCAATGGCGGTTCCATCAGTAATTTTAAACTTAGTACCGATAAGGTCCGGAGTTATTACATTAAGATCTCCCTTATTTTTAGTAACTATAGAACGAACTGGAACTAAGTCATCCTCATTTTGTCTTGCCATCTCTTTATCAGGATATACGGTTCCATTAGGTGCTGTTCTTCCAAGAGCTTTATATCTAGGAATCAAAAGACCAGGATTATCTTTATCCTCCCCGTCATGATAGACATAATTATTTAGGACGAAAGATATCTGACGAGTGATATAACCAGATGACGGAACGCCTGACTGTTTGATAGATTGAAGTGATCTATTTTCAATTGAGTGATAGATCATATCCTTTTCACCATAACCAGCCAGAAGATTACCTCTTGTTATAATTGGTTTCTCATCGACGCCCGAAATAATCAATTGTGGCATGTTAAGTGCAGATATAGAAGTAATTTTAACACGGGCAGCACGATCTAGCTCGTTTTTTAAGTCCTTTGAAAATTTACCTTCAATCTCTT
>Ga0310697_10000148_pt1 | contig 99657 bp, 79 predicted proteins | sample 172DNAGHGlowgp2_FD_203883 | JGI IMG/M metagenome (GOLD analysis project Ga0310697, IMG submission 203883) | Sheep rumen microbial communities from Palmerston North, Manawatu-Wanganui, New Zealand - 1728 DNA GHGlow gp2 (v2) (version 2) | ecosystem: Host-associated > Mammals > Digestive system >...
ACGAATGCCTCACGCGCCAGCAACGAATGGATATTGAAGGCCGTGGCGCCATAGCACTTGCGCACCCCGATTTCCTTGGCGCGACGCACCATCGACGAAATGACGATGAGAATGTAATTCAGCAAACTGATGAGAATCAGCAGTGCGGCCACGATGGACAGCACCACCACCATCGAGTGGACAGAAGGTTCGGAAGTGTGCGTGCCCAAAAGCGGCGTGAGGTAATACCACAACTGCATTCCGTTCTTCTCAAACTCCTCCAAAGGCTGGTGCGTCTCCTGCATCTTGTGGATGGCATCGGTAAGCGAATGAGGGTCAACGCCTTGCTGCAATTTCACAAAACCTTGGTAACGGTCGTTGCCCTCCCAATTCTCGGTGCTCCGTTTGGAATAACTCTCCATCGACATCAGAATGTCGTAATCGAGGGAGCCGTTTTTCGGGAAGTCCTCAAACACGCCTTCGACGGTCATTTTCATGTCGGGAAAGTCCTCATTGGCGATGATTTTGCCCAGACATTCCTCCACGCCGCCAAGTTTGTTGGCAAACGATTCCGAAACCATCAGGCAACGCGGCCGAGCCAGCACTTGAGCGGGGTCGCCAGCCAAAATCGGGCGGTCGAACACCTTGAAGAAGCACGAATCGGCGAGGGCGAAATTCGCTGTAATCACATTGCCGTCGGCGTCCACATAATGGTCGTTGCTGAAATAGAAAGTGGTGCGTGTGGCCTCCTCCACGCCCGGCACCTCGGCCTTGAAGCCAGGAGCCACCGCCCCGCTCACTTGCCCGAAATTCTTCGATTCGCCTTGTCGTTCAATGCCTGTTTGAATGATGTAGATGCGGTCCACATCCTTATAGAAACTGTCGTACGACAGCTCGAAGCACACCTTGGCAATCAGCACGATGCCAATGGCGAGACCTATGCCTAACGATAGGATTTTGATGAGGTTATCTGTCAGTCTATTCATTTTGTTGAATTGTTGATTGTTTAACTGTTTAGTTGTTGATTTATATACACGAGACGCGAGACTTTTCTACCGTTTTGCGTCATTGCGAGGAGGCACGACGAAGCAATCCAGAAAACAAGTCGATTGTCTGGACTGCTTCGTGCCTCGCAGTGACGCCAAACGACGACCAGCCGTCCCGTAGTCCCGAGTCTCGTAGTCCCGTGTCATTGTTCAATATACGGCACTCCGCCATAATAAGTTACAACACTGCATTTGATGAAGTATTGAAGCCGCGCGTTGAGGTGCTCGGCCAAGGCGTTGAGGTAGTTGCCCGAGGCGGTCTGGTATTCGATGGACGAAATCAACCCTTGCTCGAAGCGTTTGCCGTTGAGTGTATATGCCTCCTCCTGCAATTCGGCGCGGACGGCGGCCTGACGCAGCGCATCGGCTGAGCCGTCGCGGTCGGCGATGGCGCGGCGCACCTCGGCCTCCACGGTTTGGAGCGTCTGCTCGTAGTCGGCGCAGGCGCGGTCGTAAGCGTTTTTCCGCTTCGCGATGTTGGAATGTTTCGAGAGGCGGTCGAAGATGGGGATGCTCAGCGAGAGCTGCACATACTCGCCGCTGTTGTTCTTAAGCTGGTCGAAATAAGGCGTGGGCACATAGCCTTCCATTCCAGGATAGGTGAAATAGGTCGTCGACCAGCCGCCATAGAGCGAGAGCCGTGGCAACAGCTGCCAGCGGGCCGTCTTGAGGGCAAGGCGGGCGTTCTTCATCATGCCTTCGGCCAAAAGGACGGCGGGCATATTGTTTTTGGCAAAATCAACCATTCCGGAAACGGTTTCATCAGTTGTAGGGCTGTCGCATTGCGGCAGCCGCACTAACGAATCGTTGGTGATGCGGCTGCCATTATATGACATCCCTACAGACAAACCGTCGATTTTCAGCGGTTCCTCTATAGGCCAAAACATCACATCCTTCAGGGTGATCATCGCTTCATTGAGGCTGTTGCGGCATTGGGTCAGTAGATATTGCCGCTCGGCGAGGTCGCTTTGCATCTGCACCACGTCAGCGTGCGACTTCAGGCCCAATTCCTCCTGCCGTGTGGCCAACTGCACGGATTTCTCCGCCGAAGCCACCTGAGCTTGCAGGGCTTTCTGCATCTCGGTGTAATACAACACGTTGCAGTAGGCTTCCATCGTAGCCAAGCAGATTTGGTCCTCGGTCTGTTGTTCCTTGGTGAGACCCATCATTTGCGCCGTCTTGGTGATTTTCAGGTTGTTGACGGCCTGAAAACCGTTGAATAAGTTGATGCCCGCCGAGAGGCTGTAGCCGTTGTGGAACGAGGTCGTCCTGATGTAGGTGTTTGTCTCCGGGTCGATGCTGCGGCCAAAGTTGGAATAGGCGTAAGTGCTACCTTCCACCGTAGGCGTGAAGGCCGCAAGGATAGCGTCGCGCCGGTCGATTTGCGCATCGCGGTTGTCGGCTTGGGCAATGCGCATCTTCGTGGAGTGCTCCACGGCATAGCGCATACATTCTTTGAGGGTCATGGTAGTGGTGTCTTGGGCCTTGACCATATTCAAGGCCCCAAAAGACATCATCAAAATGAAAAAGGTATGTTTAGCTTTCATCTCACATATATTTAATGTTGCCAAAAGGCATAGCATAATTCGTGCCAAATTTGTAATTATTTAATATTCAAATATTTAAGATTTAAGTGTAAAATGTAAAGTGTAAAGGTTCTTTACAGCGGTGTAAAGAATGTTTACAACGTAAAATCTACCGGGCTTTCGATTGGGTATTAATTTCAGTCCAAACACGATTTTTGAACATTTTTCCAAAAACGCTTGCATATTCCTGATTTTTACTACTTTTGTGGCGACATAAACATAACCAACTCAAACCCTTAAAACATCAACGCTATGAAAAAGACTTTGATTATCGCCCTTGCGGGCATGATGCTGTTCGCCTTCACGCAATGCGGCGGCGGAGCCACAAAAGGCTCGAAAGAGTACCAAGACAACATGGAATTATACAACGGATTGGAAAAAACCATCAAAGAAGCCAAGACCTGCGACGAGTTGCAAGAAGCGGCACTTGGTATGCTTTTGGTGGCCCTTGCCAACAAGACGTCTTACACCGACGAGGAGAAGATGACGGAGTCGGAGAAAACCGAAGTCAGCAAATTCGGCGAGAAACTCGAAAAAGTCATCGAAGAACGCTCCAAGAAATTGGGCTGCGAGGACGAGTAAATCCGTTCCTCTGCCAACAGAATCGGTCGGTCACGCCTCGTGGTCGGCCGATTTTGCTTTGTTTCCCTTGTCGACCACACACGAAACGGTCATGTCGCCCGTCACGTTCACCATTGTGCGCACCATGTCCAAAGGCCTGTCGATGCCCAAAATGAGAGCCAAACCCTCTATCGGGATGCCCACCGAGTCGAGGACAATCATCAGCATCACGATGGAGCCGCCAGGAATGCCCGGTGTGCCAATGGACGAGAGCGTAGCCGTGGCCAAGATGAGCAGCATCTGCCCGAAGGTCAAATCAAGACCGAGCACCTGCGCCAAAAACACCGCTGCCACCGCTTGGTAACAGCTCGTGCCGTCCATGTTGATGGTAACGCCCACAGGCAAAACAAAACCCGCCACCTCCTCCGAAACGCCTAAATGCTTCCGCGTGCGTTCCATCGTCAACGGCAGCGTGGCCGCACTCGAACTGGTCGAAAAAGCCAGCATCTGCACGGGAAACACGGCGTGGAAGAACTGTTTCAACGTGCGTCCGCCAAAGCAGCGCATGATGAGCGGATAGACCAAAAAGATGATGACCGCCAAGGCCAAAACGACCGTCAGCGCATACATTCCCAAGGCGGAGAAGATGCCCGCGTCGCCCGAATAGTCCACAATCAAGGCCGCCATCAGCGCGAAAACGCCGACTGGCGCAAAGGCCATGATGAAATCGATGATTTTGAGCAAGACAAGGTTCAACTGCTGGAAAAAGCGCACGATTGAAGGCGTTTTCGATGGCCCGACCACAATCAACGCCACACCAAAGAGCAAGGCGAAGAAGATGATTTGCAGCATCTTGGAGTTGTCGCCCAAGGCTTGAAAAAGGTTCTCGGGCACCATGTCGACCACAAATTGCAGGGGCGATTCATCCTTCACTTGCTGCATCTCGACCTCGCGCGACAAAACGGTCTGCTCGTAGCGTTCCACGAACTCGGTCTGCTTGTCTTTTGGGAAAAACCTCCCCGGCTTTATCGCACTGACCATACCCAAGCCGATGCTCACCGCAAGGACCGTCGTACAGACATAAATCAAGATGGTTTTCAGCCCAATGCGCGACAAATTTTTGATGTCCTTCAAGTTGACCACACCCAAAACGAGCGACACCAGCACCAACGGCACAGCTATCAGCTTGAGCAGCCGCATGAAAATGGTGCCGAAAGGTGCCACCCAGTCGCGCACAAAGCCTTCCCCATGCAAGCCGATGGCCAAAAAGCCAAAACCAATGCCCAAACCCATGCCAAGCAGGATTTTGGCGTAAAGCGGAATGCGGATCCTATGTTTCTTCTCAGTTTCCATCGATAAACTGTCATTTACTTGTTATTGTGCATTCTCATGCTGAAGCCACAAGCCCAAAACAGGATCTGCCAATTTCAGCTCTTTATCCTCTTTAACAATTAAATCCTTCTCTATCAATGCTTTCTTGATTATGGATACATTAGCTGAAGAACCAAGCCTGTATTCCTGAATCACCTTGGTCGATGAGAATCCACTGGTCACACCGTTTGAAATTGCTTTGAGAAAGTTCATCTGATAGGCAGTCAAGTTCTCCGTCTTGCTCTCAAACAAATCGCTACATTGAGCTATCAACTCCCGCAATGCATCAGTGAGAATGCTTTCCGTGACTTTGGTTTCAGTACGTTGGAAGACATACCAAGACAATTGCTGAACATACGAAGAGTGTCCGTCAACTTGGTCAACAATCCAAGCGGCTTGTTTTTTAGTGATAATCTTTTCGGCTATTTGGAATTTGCCTGTGATATATTTAACCCAGTATTCTGTCGGGATGCGCTGTAAATAAATGATATCGCCGAATTTATAAAAAGGTTTCGACACGTCGTCAAACAAAGCCTCCATCATATGTTTTCTGCTTCCGAAAAGGCAATACGAGGTGAGTTCGTGATGTTGCCACACAGAACGCAGTTCGGTTTGGAATTGCATAGTTTCAGGATAGCTGCCAATTTGCTGGAATTCGTCAATACATACAACCACTCGAAAGCCTTTGCGATTGGCGATTTTCTCTGGCAATTGAAGCAAATCTTCCATGGAACGCTCCTTGGGTGAAAGATTGATTTTCAAGGACATTTCATTTGTCGGATCAGGTGAGGCATTGATGCCGAAACTGAAACGACCGAGAAAAGTCTTGGCATTTTCCAACCACTCATTCACCTTGGTGGCGGTTTGAGACAGCACAGCTGAGGCAAAACGCTCGCAAAAGTCTTCCTTACAACGACACTGTTGCACATCAACATAGACGATTTTCAACTTCTCACTCTCGGCAAGTCCTTTTACTTTCTTCACCAAAGAAGTCTTACCCCACCTGCGTGGTGAAACGATAAAGGTATTCACGCCATACTGGAAGTTCGACACCAACTTGGCGGTTTCATTTTCCCTGTCAGTGAAAGCCTCACCGCTCACTGTTTTTCCGAATATGAAAGGAGTATTCATGGTGCAATATGTAATAAATCACTTAGTAATAATTCACTTACTAATAAACTACTTAGTAATAAAATTATTGCAAAAATACAAAAGTTTTAGCATCCCGCAATATAATAATAACTTTTTTGCCAAAATGTCACTTTTTCCCATTGGCACACAATTTGACAAACGGTCTCCGTCATCTGGACTGCTTCGTGCCTCGCAGTGACGCGAAGCGACAATGAATATCAAATCTTAAATCTTGAATTTTAAATACTTAACGATATGCAAACCGGTAACATTGGAGTAAAGACAGAAAACATTTTCCCTGTCATCAAGAAATTCCTTTATTCGGACCAGGAGATTTTCCTGCGCGAAATCATCAGCAACGCTGTGGACGCCACGCAAAAGCTGAAAGCCTTGGCCGCCACGGGCGAGTTCAAGGGCGAGCTGGGCGACCTCACCATCAAGGTGGAAGTCGACAAGAAGAAAAAGACCCTCACCGTGCGCGACCGTGGCATCGGCATGAACGCCGAAGAGGTCGACAAGTACATCAACCAAATCGCCTTCTCGGGCGCAGAGGAGTTCATCGCCAAGTTCAAGACCCAAAGCGAGGCCGAAGCCGCCAACATCATCGGACATTTCGGCCTGGGCTTCTACTCTGCCTTCATGGTCTCCTCGAAAGTCGCACTGATTTCCAAGTCGTGCAAGGAAGAAGGCGCCAACGGCGTCATCTGGGAATGCGACGGCAGCCCGGAGTACACGATGAACGAGATCCCGAAGGGCGACCGCGGCACTGACGTCATCCTTTATATCAGTGACGATGCCGCCGAGTTCCTTGAAGAAGGCCGCATCCGCGAATTGCTCAACAAATACTGCAAGTTCCTGCCTATCCCAATCCAGTTCGGCACGCGCAAGGTGCAGGAGGAGATCGAAGGCGAGACCGACAAGGACGGCAAACCCAAGACCAAAGAGGTTGAAAAACCTTGGATCATCAACGACGTGGCCCCGCTGTGGAAGAAAGCCCCGACCGACATCAAGGACGAGGAATACAACGACTTCTACCACACGCTCTACCCGATGAACTTCGGCGAGCCGCTGTTCCACATCCACCTCAACGTGGACTACCCCTTCAACCTCACGGGCATCCTCTATTTCCCGAAGGTGAAGAACCGCTACGAGTTCCAGCGCAATAAGATTCAACTCTACTGCAACGAGGTCTTCGTCACCGATAGTGTCGAAGGCATCCTGCCCGAGTTCCTCTCGCTGCTGCACGGCGTGATCGACTCGCCCGACATCCCGCTGAACGTCAGCCGTTCGTTCCTGCAAAGCGACCAAAACGTGAAGAAAATCTCGACCTACATCACCAAGAAGGTGGCCGAGAAACTGGAAGAGCTCTTTAAGAAAGACCGCGAGGCCTACGAGAAGAACTGGGACGACATCCGCGTGTTCATCGAATACGGCATGATGAGCGACCCGAAGTTCTACGAGCGCGCCGAGAAGTTCTTCCTCTTTAAGGACACCGACGACAAATACCACACCATCGAGGAATACAAGGCCTTGATTAAGGAAAACCAGACCAACAAGGACAAGATGCTGGTGTATCTGTATGCCACCGACAAGGACGACCAATACACCAACATCGAGAACGCCAAGGCCAAGGGCTACAACGTCTTGATGATGGACGGCATCCTCGACCCGCATTTCATCAGCGCCTACGAGCAGAAGGAAGGCGAGAAAGGCGACGACAGCCGTGCGATGTTTGCCCGTGTGGACTCCAACACCATTGACAAACTCATCGTGAAGGACGACAAGGAAGCCGCATCGGGCCTCGACGACAAGCAGAAGGAGACCTTGAAAGCCGCCTTCGAGAAGGTCATCGACAAGGTGAAGTTCAACGTGGAGTTCAGCAACGAAGGCGCCGAAGACGCACCCGTCGAGGTCACCCAAAACGAGTGGATGCGCCGCATGAAGGAGATGGAGCAGATGGGCGGCGGCCCCATGTCGTTCTACGGCTCGATGCCCGACAGCTACACACTGATGCTCAACACCAACAGCCCCGTCATTACCGGCCTCTTGGACAAGGATGAAGCCGCACAGGAAGCCACGATTCGGCAGATTTACGACCTCGCTTTACTTTCGAAGAACTTATTGAAGGGCAAGGATTTGAGCGAGTTTGTGAAGAGGAATCTTGAAAAACTTTGATTATCAAGAATTAGAGAATTATAGAATAATCCGCAGTTAGGCCTGGATTTGCCTGACTGCGGATTTGCTTTCAGAATTCGCGCAAAAACGACCTACACGTTTTGCCAGTAACGGAACAAGAGTTAGTTCTTGCGCACTGCTCTGACAGGCCGGCCGTAGGTGCGGTAGTCACCGCCCATGCCGGTGTCGCTCGAATGGAAGCGGAAGCCCCTCGCGTAGCTCGGGTGGTTCGTGTCAAGCGAACTCGACCAGTAGTTGCCGAAGCTGCCAGCACCGTAGAGAAAGCACTCGCCGAGGTAGCCAGCGGCAGGAAGGAAGATACTATTACCATTGTTCGCTATAAACAATCTGCCATTTACGCCATTCCACGTTGTCCAAATGGTTTTCGTATTTTGCACTAGTTCTTCCCATTGTTCTTTGGAAGGCATTTGCCAGCCAATAAACCATTTGTCAGAGACTGTCTTACCTTCATCCCAAGAAAGATAATCGCCATAATCTTCAGGTTTGTCGGCACCAACATTACAGGTAGCCCAAAGGGTGCCGCTTGGCAAACCAAGGTCAACAAATTCATGCTCTTGATAGATGTTCATATCCATTCTGTTTTAATTGCTTGAGATTGCAAAGAAACGAAAAAAAAGCGTGATTTGGCAAGGTTGAAATGCGAATTTGCGGAAAATGATTATTTTTGCAGGTGAAAAAAGAAGGAATATGGAAAGCACAACGATAAACACTGACAGCATCATCCAAAGAATCACCTTTCTGGTGGCCCAACTTGCCACAAATCAGCAACAAGAGCTGGAAAAGCAATTGAAAATGATGCTCTTAAGGGAAGAAGCCAAGCAATTGGACAGCTCTGTTGAAAAGAACACCATCACGATGAAAGATATTGTCGAAGAGCTAAAAAAGGTCAGGCATGGACAATAAAACCGTCTTTGACGTCAACATTTGGGTTTCCTATTTCTTGAAAGGGAAGTTTACCGAACTTGTTGATATGATTGCCAACTATAATGTTGAGTTCTTTAGGGCTAAAGAACTGACAGAAGAGTTGTTATCGGTAATCAGCCGGGACAAATTCAAGAAATACCTAACCTTGCCATTGGAAAGATACATGTCGTTTTACGAGAAAATAAGCACTTTGATTCCTATTCAAACTGAATTTTTCGGTTGCCGAGACCCGAAAGACAATTATCTCTTTGATTTAGCTTTCCAATCCAACTCAAAATATCTTGTTTCCGGAGATAAAGATGTCTTGGAAACTTCTATTGACAGTCCATTGAATGTGGTTTCTTTGACCACATTCAAAGCAATAATCACCAACTTTAACTAGTCATGTCCAACGCCATCACCATACTGAACCGCGAAGAAGACCGCCGCGTGGTGGAAGCCATCAAGCAGGCCGAACTGAACACCTCGGGCGAAATCAAGGTCCACATCGAGAACCGATGCAAGGGCGACGTGGAAGAACGTAGCCTCGTCGTCTTCAACAAGCTGAAACTCAACGAAACAAAGTTGCGCAACGGCGTGCTCATCTACCTCGCAGTGCGCGACCACAAGTTCGCCATCCTCGGCGACAAAGGCATCAACGATGTGGTAGGACAAGGTTTTTGGAACGACGTGAAAGACCTGATGCTGAGCCATTTCAAGGAAAACCGCTTCGCCGATGGCCTCGAACAAGGCATCCAGCGTTGTGGCGAGAAACTGAAGACATATTTCCCCTACCAATCCGACGACATCAACGAAATCCCTGACGAGATTTCATACGAAAACAACTAATTCCCATGTCCACCCCATATTTCGGCGAGATCATCGCGCTCATCGTGGCTTTCTCATGGACGGCCACAGCACTGTTTGCCGACGTTGCCAGCCACCGCCTCGGCTCTTTGCCTCTGAACCTCATCCGAATGGTGCTCTCGTGGTTGTTCCTCTCTGCCATGCTTTGGATTGTGACGGACACACCTTATCCCTTGTATGCCAACGGGAAAGCTTGGTTTTGGTTGGCGCTGTCGGGATTGGTGGGCTATGTGTTCGGCGACTATTGCCTGTTCAATTCCTACATCGTTTTCGGCTCGCGCTATGGGCAGCTTTTCATGACTTTGGCCCCACCGATGGCGGGTATTGCAGGTTGGCTGATGTTGGGCGAATCCATGTCGTGGCACTCTTGGTTGGCGATGATTGTCACACTTACGGGCATCGCCATCTCCATTTTGGCGCGTGGAGACGAGAACCACAAACTCACATTGAAACTCCCACTGAAAGGCGTGCTGTTTGGCATCGGTGCGGGAGTCGGGCAAGGCGTAGGACTGGTTCTCAGCAAGATAGGTTTGGATCATTATGCCGAATCCATTCCACCAGAAGCACCGCAATCCATTTTCAAGATGATGCCTTTCGCCGGCACATATATCCGAGCCGTTGCGGGATTTGTTGGGTTCTTCCTCATCCTCGCCCTGATGAAGCAGCTGCCACAGGTCGGGAAGGCCGTCCGCGACCGCAAAGGGATGCTGTTTGCCACACTCACTACTTTCTTCGGCCCATTCCTTGGCGTTTCGCTCTCGCTGATGGCCGTGCAATACGCCAAAGCGGGCATCGCCTCCACCCTCATGGCACTCACGCCAGTATTGATCATTGTGCCATACGCCCTCATCCACAAACAGAAAATCTCGGCCAAAGAAGTGGTCGGCACCCTCATAACGATGGTCGGCGTTGCGCTATTCTTCTTACTCTAATCTTGCCATCAATCCAAATTTTGCCTATTTTTGCAACCCAATCCACGAACGATTATGACACGGAAAACGGCTCCAATCATACTATTTCTGTTGGCTTTGTCCGTCATGCTTCATGCGCAACTACCCTCAAAGCCCAACCCGCCCCGCCTGGTGAACGACTACACAGGCACCTTGACGGCTCATCAAGTTAGCGTTTTGGAACACAAACTTGTGGCCTACGATGACAGCACTTCCACCCAGTTTCTCGTGCTTTTGATTGACGACCTGCAAGGCTACAGCGTCGAACAATATGCCACTGAAATCGGGCACAATTGGGGCGTGGGTCAGCAAGGCAAAGACAATGGCGCAGTCATCCTTGTCAAGCCTAAAAAAGGCAGCGAAAGCGGCAAGGTGACCATCAGCACGGGCTATGGCATTGAGCAATACGTTACCGATGCCACGGCCAAGCGCATCATCGAGCGCGAGATGATCCCAGCCTTCAAGGAAAACGACTACTACACCGGCATCGACAACGCCGTCAACGTGATGATGGACCTCTGCTCGGGCAAGTTCACGCAAGACGAATACAACGACGAAGATGGCATTCCCGGCTGGCTTACCCTTCTATTCATCATCGCCATCATCATTGTTTTCACCAAATTCTCAAATGGTGGAGGCCAAAGCTATTCCGGCGGCGGCTCACGCACCATCTGGATTCCGATGGGCGGAGGAGGCTTCAGTGGGGGCGGCTTCGGCGGAGGCAGCAGCGGTGGCTTTGGCGGATTCGGAGGAGGCGGTTTTGGTGGCGGTGGAGCCTCGGGGAGTTGGTAGTTGATAGTTGATAGTTGACAATTGATAATTGATAGTTTGTAGTTGACGCGCTTTGCGTTATTGCGAGGAGGCACGACGAAGCAATCCAGTTTTTGAATCTTTAAATTTGAAATATTGAATCTAAAATCAACCCTATGTCTGACCCTATCATCGAACTCAAAAACGCATCCATTTTCCAGAGGGAGAATCTCGTCCTGAGCAACGTCAACCTGACGCTCCACAAGGGCGAGTTCATCTACCTCATCGGGCGCACGGGAAGCGGAAAATCCTCACTATTAAAGACTTTGTACGGCGAACTGCCTGCTCGTGACGGCATCTTCAAGGTGGCTGGCTACGACCTCACCAAGCTCAAAAGGAAAGACATCCCCTACCTGCGCCGCAAAATCGGCATCGTTTTCCAAGACTTCCAGCTCCTCTTCGATCGTACCGTCGAGAAGAACCTCGCGTTTGTGCTCGGCGCCACTGGTTGGACCGATTCCATTGAAATCTCCAAACGCATCGATGAAGTGCTTTCGATGGTAGGTCTCTCCGACAAGCGCAAAAGCATGCCCCACCAGATGTCGGGCGGTGAGCAGCAAGGCGTAGCCATCGCCCGCGCCCTACTCAATGCCCCCGATGTCATCCTCGCCGACGAGCCTACTGGCAACCTCGACCCCGACACCACATTAGACGTGATGAAACTCCTGCGACGCATCAGCGAAAACGGACAAGCCGTGCTGATGGCCACGCACAACTACACGCTAATGCAGAAATACCCCTCCCGCATCGCCAACTGCAAAAACGGCACTGTGGTTTGCTCCGAAATGGAATAACGCATCATGATACGCGAACTCTCCATATTGATTCCCTGCCACAACGACCTGTGCCTGCCCCAAGTGAAGGAGCTGCAACGTTGCGCCTCTGCCATTGACGGCCTTCAATATGAGATTATCGTATCGGATGACGCATCGACCAACCAAGAAATAATTCAGCAAAACGCTGAAATCGAAAAATTTGAAAATTGTCGATTGCTACGGCATACCTCCAACATCGGACGGGCGGCCAACCGCAATGCACTCGTCAACGAAGCACGTTACGAATGGCTGCTGTTCCTCGACTGCAACATAAAAATCCCCACAATCGACTTCATCAAAAAATACATTGAGTCAGCCCATGCCGATGTCGTCAATGGAGGCGTCACCATCGAGGCTGATGCCCAACTCGAAAAAAGCAACCTCCGATACCAATACGAAAAAAAAATAGGGCCAAAGCACACGGCAACAATGCGGCAACAACGCCCCTACCAAAGCTTCCGAACCACGAATTTCATCGCACGGAAAGAAGTCATGCTAAGTCACCCTTTCGACGAAACGATTTCGCGCTACGGCTACGAAGACGTCCTTTTCGGAAAACGGTTACACGATGATGGAATCACGATACAACACATTGAAAATCCAGTTGTTATCACACATTTTGAAGCCAACGAAAAATACGTTTCGAAAATCGAAGAGGCCATGCTTACGCTCCATTCCTTACGACATGAATTGGTAGGCTACTCCCCTATCCTATCCACGACAAAACTTCTTGAGAAACTGAAACTTACATATTTTGTAAAATGGGGTTTCAGAAAAACTTCAGCAATGATGAGACGAAAGCTAACAGGAGAAGAACCAAACATCTCGTGGCTCAACCCCTACAAATTGGGATACTACATTTCAATAGACTGACAAACAATTACTTATCAACTTATTGCATATAAATCGGCAGCAGTTTCTTCTCCTCATTTTCCCAGCATAGTTCCTCTGCGGCAACGGCCAAATTCCGATGCCAGCGTTTGCGTCTTTCTCCATCCGACAAAGCTTCACGAATGGTCGAAGCTATGGTTTCTGGTTCGTGATTCTCGATGAAAAGCCCAATGTCGTATTGTCTTATAATCTTCTCGATTTCAGTCAGATGCGATGCCACAATAGGCACGCCTGCCTGAATGAAGTCGAAGAGTTTGTTGGGCAGGCTGAAGCGGTAATTCAAATTCGTATCCTTGTCCAAGCAGAACCCCAATTCGGCCAACTGCGTATAGGCCATCATCTGCTGATAAGGCATCCTCGGAAAGAAATGCACACGGTCGGTAATATTCAGTTTTTCAACCATTTGCTTCAATATCGGGAGTACGTCTCCCCCACCGATGATCATCAGGAAACAGTCGTCCAAGAATTGCATTGACTGCACCAATTCCTCCGCCCCTCGCTGGATGTTGATGCCCGACCCTTGCAATATCAACAGGTGCTTGTCCGTGGGCAAACCCAAAGCCACTTTGTCGCCTTTCGGCGGCAAGGCTTTTCGTGGCGGTATATTCCTAATTACATGGCATTTGACACCATATTTCTCCCGAAACAAATCAGCAATGCTGTCGCAAACGGTAATCATTTCAGGCAATTTTGGGACGACAAATCCCTCTATCTTTTTCCACACCTTTTGTACTTTCGGCCTACCGACCAACTCTGGGGTCTCGGTGAAGTACTCATGGCTGTCGAAAACCATCCTACTGCCTTTCAACCTTGAGATGAAATAAGTTGGCAAGATTGTATCCAAGTCATTGGAAAGCAAAAGGTTGGCACGATGAAACAAGAGGAAGAAAAACAAACGGATGTTGTACTCGGCATAAAACAATGGGCCTTTCTCGAACAAGAGTTTCATGCGATGCGAAGCGTATGGGCGCTCGTCCATTGGAGGACTTTTGCGTTGCTTTCGTCCCACCAAAAGCACCTCATAACCAGCCTTTTGCAAGGCAAGGCACGACTTGTTGACCCGTTGGTCCGTGACCAAATCATTGATAACCGATACGATAGCGCGATTCATGGGACAAAAATAAGAAAATTAGGAATGCGGAATGATGAATAATAACTATTTTTGCCCCCATGAAAACCAACGTCAACCTACGGCCTTATAACAGCTTCGGCTTCGATGCCGTGGCAAAGTGTTTTGTTGAAATCAATGACCTTCAACAAATTGAAGAACTGATTCAAAGCGGCATTTTTCGGAAAGAAAAACACCTGATTTTGAGCGGAGGCAACAACGTATTGTTCCAAAACGATTTCTTCGACGGAACCGTTGTGTACATCAACACGAAAGGCATCGAAATCCTTCAAGATGGTGAAAACGAAGTCATTATCCGCGCACAAGCAGGGGAAGACTGGCCCGATTTCGTGCGGTACACAGCCGAAAAAGGTTGGCATGGTTTGGAGAATCTCGCCCATATTCCCGGCAAGGTGGGTGCCGCACCCGTACAAAACATCGGAGCCTACGGCATGGAGCTGAAAGACAGTTTCCTAAGATGTGAAGCCATTGATATTGCCTCGGGAACAAAAAGGACTTTCGCGAAAGAGGACTGTCGGTTCGGCTACCGCGAAAGCGTCTTCAAGAATGGGCTGAAAGGACAATACATCATCACTTCTGTTGACTTCCTGCTGAAGAAAAACGCCCCACTCCACCTCGAATACGGCAACATCAAGACCTATCTGGAGCAAAACGGTATCGAAAAACCGACCTTGCTACAGCTCCACGATGCCATTTGCGCCATCCGCGATGCCAAACTGCCCGACGTCAAACAAATCGGCAGCGCAGGCAGTTTCTTCAAGAATCCAGTCATCGAGAAGGCGCAATTCGAAGCTATGCAAAAGGGTTATCCCAACATGCCGCACTACGACGAACCAAACGGCAAGGTGAAAGTGCCTGCTGGCTGGTTGATTGAACACGCAGGCTGGAAAGGCTGGCGCAACGAACATGTGGGCGTGTATGACAAACAGGCCCTCGTGCTGGTGCATTATGGCGGCGGAAAGGGTCACGACATCGTGGATTTGGCACAAAGAATCCAAGACTCCGTCAAAGCGACATTCGGAATCGTAATTTCTCCAGAAGTCAACATTGTATAAGTATTGTATATCAATTGATTAGTCATTAAAATCAGCCCAAAAACAAAAATAGTAATGGCCATTACCGTAATCACCATTACTATTTCAAAAATACAAACTTTAATATTTGATTACCAATTGATTACATGTCATCAATTGACAACGAACCAAGATAAATCTTCATCTTTGCAAGCTCTGACACTTGGCCGACCATAGTCTTCACCTTTGCCTTGTGGGCTTTTTCATTGTACCGCTCTCCGTTTTTCTTCAATTCATAAACCCAAGCTTCTTTCTTGATAGGGTCGGCAACAATCAAGTCGATCTCGTTTTCGCCTTTCCTGTCCCACCACTTCCCGACAATGTATTTTCCCTTTTCCGAAAACTTGCGGGCAAAATAACGCTCCATCATAAAGCCTGAAACCGTACTGTAGTCGCGCTGAATGATTTCGTTTAGCGTTGCCAAAGCTTTGTTTTCAACCAACGACTGGTATTTGTAGAAAAAACGGAACCAGAAAACAAGGAAACAATCGTCGAGTTGATAGCGCACTTTCTTGCTGTTTGGTTTTGAGAAGATAGGCAACGATTTGGTAATGAGTCGATAATAATTCTCTAACCGAACCAAATAACTGCCAATGTTATCTATGCCCAATTCTGCTTCAATCTCAGCACGGGTCTTCAAGCCCGATGCTATGCAGGTCAAAATGGAGAAATAGGTGATATAATCTGAGCCGAATTCCTCGATAAGAATATTACGCCCTTCGTTGATGAAAGGCGAGTTCTCTTCAGTCAAAGCTGCAAGCATCTGATCCTTAGTAATATAACCCTTATCCAACAATAAGGACACATACCATGGCACCCCACCAGTGATGCTAAACAAAGCCAACAAATCCTCATGCGAATAATTGGGATTGAAGTCGGACAAAATCTCCTTTAAGACCTCTGTCGAGAAGGGGCTTAGCATTATTTGCTCATTTGCACGCCCGAAAAGCGGTTCCTCATAATCCTCAAATATCCGCTTCATCAAGGTGAACACCGACCCACTGATAATCAAGTTCAAATGACTGGTATGCTTATGAAGGTCCCAATCGCGCTGCATGTCGCTGAAAACTGTTGGGTTCACTTTCAGGAAATTCTGGAATTCGTCGATAATCAGGGTGAAAGGTTGTTTTTCGGCAAAATGGAGCACCAGCCTGAACACCTCCGAAAAGCTCGGCAACTGCCCAATGATCGGGATGCCAAGCTTATTACTGATTTCATCGATAAAATCACGGCAAAGCAAAGGCTCCACCTTTTTTCCAATGAAAAAATACAACACCGTTTCGTCGCCACACTGCAACGCCAACTCGGTTTTACCAATGCGACGACGCCCCATCAGAACGGTCATATGGGCTTCTTTGTGGCTCATTTCGAGCACTTTGCGAAGCCGTTCTTTTTCTTTCTCTCGATTATAGAACTTCATGGCAAAATAGTAATTAGAATTACGGTAATCGTCATTACCATTTTGCAAAAGTACGCATTTTTCGGGAAACGCAAGTGTTTTCAACAAAAAAAGTAATAGCCATTACGGTAATGGCCATTACTTTAGCATTCAAGTGCCCCAATTAATTCAATAACGCTTTGGAAACCAAATCGTTCACAATAGTCAGTTATCCCAACGGCCACCTTTGCGGAAACGGCTGGATCGATGAAATTGGCCGTACCGATTTCGATGGCAGAAGCACCAGCGAGCATAAACTCAACGGCATCGGTAGCATTACTGATGCCGCCCAAGCCAACCACTGGAATCTTCACCGCCTTGGCCACCTGCCAAACCATCCGCAAGGCCACAGGTTTCACGCAAGCTCCTGAAAGTCCACCTGTTATAACACTCAATTTCGGTTTACGCTTCTCGGCATCAATGGCCATTCCCATCAGCGTGTTGATGAGCGACACCGAATCGGCACCGGCTGCTTCGGCTGCCAACGCAATCTCGGCGATGTTGGTCACATTCGGCGAAAGCTTGACCATGAGGTGCTTATGATATACTTTACGGACTTCGGAAACGACTTGCGAGATGCCAGTGGTGGTCACGCCGAAAGCCATACCGCCTTGTTTCACATTGGGGCATGAGACATTCAACTCAATAGCAGGTATCTTCTCCAACTCGTTCACCATCTCAGCACCGGTCACATAATCCTCCAAAGTGGAGCCCGAAAGATTGAGCAACACGTTGGTATCAAAGTCCTTGATGCGCGGATAAATCGTATCGATAAAATACTGAACGCCTTTGTTTTGCAATCCAACACAATTGAGCATTCCCGAAGGCGTTTCGGCCATACGCGGATAAGGGTTGCCCTCGCGCGGATGCAGCGTTGTGCCTTTCACAATGATGCCGCCAAGTTGGGCCAAATCGACGAAATCGGTGTACTCTTCGCCATAGCCGAAAGTGCCCGAAGCCGTCATCACGGGGTTGCGCAGCACGAGGCCGCGACCCAAATCTATCGTAGTGTTCACCATTTCAACCTCCTTGTGTTAAATACAGGTCCTTCCTTGCAGACGCAAACATGGCCATCAACCGTGTCCTCAACGCAGCACAAGCAAGCGCCAAGTCCACAGGCCATCAGGTTTTCGAGCGAAACCTCGCACCAAGTGTCTTTTTCAGCTGCCAATTTCGCCACGGCTTTCATCATCGGCTTGGGACCGCATACATAAATCTTGTCGAATTGGCGTTCAGTCCACACTGAGTGCATCGTTACAAAACCCTTCTCGCCAAGAGAACCGTCCTCGGTAGTGACAAATGTCTCACCAAGTCGCTGATAATCAACCAAACGAATCAAGTCTGTTTCAGTTTTCCCGCCCAAAAGCAGAACGGGTTGAATCCCTTTCTTGCCCAGCACCTTGGCGAAAAAATACAAAGGCGCAATACCGATGCCGCCGCCAACAAGCAGGCACATCTCCCCTTTCTCAGGCAACGTGAAGCCATTGCCCAAAGGCAACACCACATTAATAATGTCACCTTCCTTGGCAGCAGCAAGGTGTCGTGTGCCCTCGCCCACTTGCTGAACAAGCAGCGTGATTTCATTGTTCCCGAAATCCACATCGTGAATGGAAATGGGACGGCGCAAATAGGTGTTCGGGGAGCCATCGACGCGCACCTGCACAAACTGACCTGGCACGATGTCTGGCAAAGTCGTTTCTGCACGAAGCCGAAGCAAAACCGAACGACCGTAGTCTCGCTTTTCGACCAAAATAAAGTCTGTAACCTGCTTCATTAGAACTGGATTTAGTGCCACAAAGGTACAAAAAAAGCCGCAAAAATGCGGCTACCAATCAAAATATCCTATGAAAAATCACTCTTGTTTCGTTTCGGCTTCGGCTTCAGAAGCTTCGTCCTGAGGTTTTTCTTCCTCGACGGTGAAATCGAGCAAACCTTTGTCGTTCAGCATCTGATACCATTGGAACACCTTCTTCATGTCGGATGGATAGACGGCATCCTCGTCGTAGTCAGGCATCACGAGGGCGAACTTCTCGCGCAGTTGGTCATTCGAAGCCTTCTTCCAATCGAAGTCAACCTTGTCGCCCATCTTGTCGTGAATCATCATGAAGACCTCCTTCAGCGGGCGGTCATCATCGGTGGAGAAAATGGAAATCTCTTCGAGCGAACTCATGCGGTCGCGTGCAAAGGCCGGGATGCACTTGCCATCAACGACCGATTCAACGATAATTCTTCCAACGGCTTGAGACTTAATGATATAAAGTCCAGGTTTGCCTGATATTGATACAATCTTACTTAAATCCATAGTCAAAAATGTTGTTGTTAGTTTTAAAAGCGGCTGCAAAAATAGGAAAAAGATTGAAATATTGGATTGCCGATTGCCGAAATGTTTATTTGTTTTGTTGCATCGTATTGGTTTTCAGGATTTTGTTCCATATCCCACCAACCAATCCATGCGGCAAAATGGCAATCAAAGGAGGCAGATACACGTTCATGAAGCCTGGTTTCACAACCCTTTTCCTGCGCATCATGCCTTTCAATGCTTTTCGTACCAACCATTGCGGCGTGCCAATCAGTCCGATCTTCACGCCAAGACGCAACAAACTGGGTTTCAGCCTGTAAAGCGGCGTCGCAATGGCACCAGGGCACACGGTTGTCACACCAACATTGTAAGGTCGCATCTCAAAATAGAGCGACTTGCCGAAACTTTTCAGGTAGGCTTTCGTGGCCGCATAAACCGTAATGCCCGGACAGGGCAACTTGGCCGCCATCGACGACATATTAATAAGGTATCCGTAGCCGCGTCGTTTCATCTCGTCACCAAAAAGGATGCAAAGCCGTGTCGGGGTAAGGTTATGCAAACGCATCATTGTCAACGCTTTTGCCTCATTTTCAGGTGTCAATTCCTCAAAGAAGAACATGCCCGCATTGTTGATGAGGATGTCGATTTGAATATGCTCGGCTTGGCAAAAGGCAAACAGGTCCTCGGCAGCAGTTTCGGTAGCCAAATCTTGGAAGTGCGGAATCACCTGGACATGTTCGCTTTGCAATTCTCGTGCGACCTTCTCCAATTCTTCCTTTTGGTTGCTGACCAACAACAAGTTGCAGCCCATTTCGGCCAACTGTCGCGCAAACTCCAAGCCCATGCCAGAGCTTCCGCCCGTCACCAAAGCCCAAGGCCGATGCCCGTGAGCTTCCTCAAACCGTTTCAGCCATTTATTGCCGTTCATTGCCTTTTCTCCGCTCTTTTAATCTCTTTGCGAATCGCATTTGGCAGTTCCTCATCGACGCAATGGTGGCACTTCATTTCGAGCGTGTACATTCGCCCGATGCAATAGTTGGAGTGCTTGCATTCGCTGCGCGTCACTTCGCCGCCGTGCAGCTTGTTGACGAAGTCGGTGTCGTTGATCAAGGCACGCGCCATTTGCAAGGCCACAAAGCCCGAATCGAGCACTTCTTCCATCTTCTCGCGCGACACCATGCCGCCGACATAAATCAACGGCAGTTTCAGCGCGGCGCGAAACTCCTTGGCGTCATCCAAGAAATAGCCTTCGCTGAAAGGCACCGTCGGGATCAGCCTGCGGCCGAAAAGCGCCAGTCCAGCCTTAAGCCACCAGAACTTCTTCGGGTCCATGTAATAACGCAACGTCTTGAGCGGCATTGCGCCTCGCATCACCTCCATCGGGGCCTTGCTGACGAAACCCGCCGACAGCACAAGCGCATGAACGCCAAGCTTTTCCAGCTCCTTAGCCACAATAATGCAATCGTCCTTGTCCATGCCTTTATTGAAGCCATCGTGCATATTCATCTTGACCACCACGGCCATATCATGGCCCGCTGCGCGCATCACTTCCTCGATGACGAGTTTCATGAAACGCATCCTGTTGTCCAAGACCCCGCCAAACTCATCGCAACGATGGTTGGTATAGGGAGACAGGAACTGGCTGATGAGATAGCCGTGTCCGGCATGGATCTCAACACAATCGAAGCCCGCCTTGCGTGCCAGAGTGACGGCCTTGCCGAAATCGAGAACCAACTCGTAAATCTCTGATTTTCTCAGTTTCCTGACGAATGTCGGCGAATAGAGGTTGAATCCACCCGAAGCACCCACAGGCATACAGCCACAGGTGGAGCGGTGGGTCATGTTGCCGCAATGGCCCAATTGGATGGAAGCCTTGGCGCCGTAGGAATGCACCGCATCAGTGAGCCGTTTCAGGTCGGGGACGATTTCCTCGCGCATCCACAGTTGGCCGTTGAACGACAGTCCCGACTGGCTGACGGCAGCATAGGCCACCGTCGTCATGCCCACTCCACCCCGTGCCACAGCGGTATGATAGTTGAACAAATCGTCGGACGGACGGTTTCCATAGGCCATATTCTCAAAGGCAGCCGAGCGTATCACCCTGTTGCGCAGCGTGATAGGTCCAATCTCGCAAGGCGTGAATATGATTGAGTTTTCCATAGGTCAATATATAAAAGGTATGATTCTCTTGACTTTCTTCGTGTCGAGTTCGTCGCCAAACTCTTCCTGATAGCGTTTGTAGATATGGTCGGCACGAGGTCCAAGGTTGGCGAAAGTCCACAGGGCAAAAATCGCGCCAGCCCACGACCAGGTGAGTATGGCAAAACCGACCCATTCGACAAACTCGCCGAAATAGTTGGCCGAAGTGACGTAGCGGAACATGCCCTCCTTGGGCAGGTAATGGTTGGTGTCGCCCTCCTTTCGCAGGTTGCGGATGATGTCATCGCTTGAGATATTGACGTACATCCCTATGATGAAAACGATGAAGCCCGTAATAAATCGAGGGTCGGTGAGCCAGTCGGCGGGATAATAATCCTTGGGCGAAACATAGAAAATCCAGCCACCCTGCATCAAGGCATTCAGCACATTGAACGTCACGCCCATCAAGACGATGGAAATCGGCATGACACTGTGGCCTCGCATTCGGAACGGGAACACGAACGACCGTTGGATGTAGTGCAACTCAAACAAAAAAAGGAAAGCCAGTCGCACCAAGTCGTCGCGACGGTCGGAAAAGAGCCAAAGCAGCAGCATGGCAATGAAAACAGGGGCTTCCATCAGCACCCAGCCCACCTTGTTGTTGACGACAGGTCCCCATTTCTGGTTATAGAACTTGCCATAGCCCGCATCCACAAAGAAGAGGCTCACGAAAACCACCACGGCCACCACAGCCATGACGATCAGGAAAATGTTGAAATAATGAATGGACATTGCATTGGAAATGAGTTTCAAAAATAGGGAAAAACCGCTTCGTCAAACATACTTTTCAACAAAAAGCCGAAATAATTATCCGTAACGATGTCTTGAACCCTTAACAGAATGTGAAGTTTTCCGTAATTTTGCGGCAAAATCAGAACTATGGAGTCAAATATTGGTCTTTTCAACGAAAGTTTCCCGCCCGTGATGGACGGTGTGTCGGTATGCGTTCAAAACTACGCCTACTGGATGCAGAAAAAAGTGGGCGGCGTGTCGGTCATCACGCCCAACGTGCCCGGAGCCGACTACAAGCAATACGACTATGAGGTGCTGGACTATTTTTCGGTGCCCATCCCCTTCCGCAAGCCCTACGTCACCGGCATCGCCGACATCGACCCCGCTTTCTTAGCCAAAATCTCGAAGCGGCCATTCAAGATCGTCCATGCGCATTCGCCCTTCACTGCGGGTTGGGCTGCGGCCAACGTCGCCAAGAAACTCAACATCCCGATGGTAGCCACATTCCATTCCAAATACCGCGACGACTTCAGCCAAAACATCCCATCAAAAGCCGTCGTCGACCAAATCGTCAAGCGCATCATCAACTTCTACGAACGCGCTGATGAAGTTTGGGTACCACAAGACTCTGTGAAAGAAGTGATTAAGGAATACGGCTACAAAGGACATGTGGAGGTTGTCGACAATGGCAGCGACCTTGTGGCCGACTATCCTGAGTCCTATTTCGTTGAGGCAAGGAAGGCGTTGGGCATCGCCCCCGACGACTTCGTCTTCCTCTTCGTGGGGCAACACATTTGGCAGAAGAACGTCCGATTCATCATCGAAGCCCTTGAGAAAATCAAAGACACGCCTTTCAGGATGTTCTTCGTCGGCAACGGCTATGCCGCCGACGCCATGAAAGAACTGGTGGCAGAGAAGGGCCTCGACAAGTGCGTCACCTTTGTCGGCACACTGACCGAGCGTGAAGCCATCACGCGATACTATGCCGCCGCCGACCTGTTCCTTTTCCCGTCGCTCTACGACAATGCGCCGCTTGTGGTTCGCGAAGCCGCTGCTTTGCACACCCCTGCCGTCATGATCGAAGGTGCCACGGCAGCCTCCATCCTGACCGACAACGAGAACGGTTTTCTCATTCCCAACGACCTGGACGCCTTCGCCAGCTGCCTCCGCGAATTGATTCACGACCCCGAACGCGTACACAAAGTAGGAGTTCAAGCCTCACACAGCATCGTCCGCTCGTGGGAAGATGTCGTCGGCGAAGTCTTAGACAGATACAACAAATTGATTTACAAAACGAAAATGATTATCATTCCCTAATAAGGAAACTCATTTGCCAATGACGTTGGCATACGCCTCCTTGACCCGAAGAGCCAAATCCTCATTGCCGGTGGCATCGACGGCACTCATGAAATCCATGCGAATGTTGTTGTACTTCATCCGATCATCTTGCGTCAGCTGCGGGCCATACTCCACATAGTTCTTGCTCATCGACACGAACTGACTGATGGCCACGTCCCAATCTTCGGCCTTGTAATGCTTTGAGTCCTTGACCACTTGGTTGACAAATTTCTCAGCGTTAGGGATAAGTTGACGCGGGCTATCAGCCATTTCATAGGACGCCGGGGCATTATGACAGCCAGCCAGAGCGAACATGACCAATACCAAAAGAGGCAATATCTTTTTCATTATAATTAGCTATAAGTGGTTTAACAACAATCAATCATCCTTTCTTGCCCATACTATAGGTGAGGTTGAAGCGCAAGGTGTTTTCCAGCGGGTTGCTGCCGGCAACCGTATTGATGGGAATGAGGTATGACACATCCAAGCCAAAGACGTTGTACTTCAAGGCTGCACCTAAGGTGACGAACTTACGGTTGCCCTTCAGCGCGGTCTCGTTGAAATAACCGGCACGCACGGCAAAGATATTGTTGTACCAATACTCGACGCCACCGCCAATGTTGATTTCGCAAAGCTCCTCGTAGAACTTTCCGATTTGGACCAATTCGCTGTTCGAATTGTAGCCATAGCCGGGAGCGTCGTAAAACGACTGGATCATGCCTTGAACCACCGAAACATGGTTGTCCATGCCGTGAAGAATCTGATAGGTTCCGTCATCATTCATGATAGGATTGCCATTGTCGTCTCTCGCGATGATGGGCGGAGTGGGCACCAACAGCTTGGAGAAATCCAAAGTGAAAGCCAAAGAGTTGTACTCGTCAAGCTCAAGCTTCAAGCCAGCGCCGGCACGCAAGGTGGTCGGGATGAAGAAACGCTGGTCCGAAACACCGTTATAGGTAATCTTGCTACCGATGTTGGTGATGGCAGCACCCCAAGAAAAATCGGCATCCATCGAGCTGAACCATTCGACGGGGCGCTTGTAATAGACGGCCACGTCGGCAGCCACAGAGATACCCGGGCGACTATGGTCGCCTTGGTTCTGCGTCAGGTCGGAATAGATGAAGCGACCGGCCACGGCACCCGAAAGGTAGTCGCCGAGCATTCGGGAATAGGTGGCGTCCAGGGCCCATTCATTGGGTCTGTATTCACCCAAAGACGTGTTGTTGATGTCCGTAAACTTAATCTTGCCGCAGTTGAAGTAGCGCAAGGTTCCCGCCACCGACGAACGGTCGTTGATCTTATAGGCCAAAGCCAAATAAGCCAAATTCATGTCCTTAACCAACTTACGCAGCCATGGACTGTAGCCCAAACCGGCAGCGAACTTGTCCTCCAAATAGACATACTTGGCAGGATTGTAGTGCATGGAATAGACATCGGCATCGGTGGCCACACCTCCATCACCCAAAGCGCCTCCGCGTGCATCGGGAGAGATGGAAACAAATGGCACCGCAGTGGTAATCACATTGGGCGAAACGCTTTGGCCAAGGTAGTTGTTGTTCTGTCCGTAAGAGACCGCCGCAACCATCACAAGGGCGGCAACAAGAATCTTCTTCACTTTCATATTCAGATTTCGATTTAAAATTGCAAAAATAACGAGTATTCGATTTGGTTATTGTATCGTGTCGGAAAAATATTTTTCAACCAACAACGCGGTGCTTCGGCAGGCTCGGCAACGGCAACGGATTTATCTTTGTATAACCATGCGCTGGCTGACGGTGCGGAAGTAACCGTTTTCGTCGGTCAAGGTGAGCCGATAGAGATAAACGCCTGAACTCAAAGGACTTCCGGAATAGCCGCAGCCGTTCCACAAGACAGGCTCGATAACGCCATTGGAAGCACTGACCCGCTTGAAAAGACGTTGCACGGGGCGACCCATGATGTCGAAAATCTCGATGTTGACATCGAAATTGCCGTCTTCGCCTTCATGGGTGAGTGTGATGCGGGTCTCGTCGGAGAACGGGTTAGGGAAGTTGCGCACCTGCGAGAGGAAGAGGTCGTCGTCGACAACGAACCACAGGTCGGCTTCCGAGGCATTGTCTTGCGTGTCCCACACCTTCAGTGTGAACTCGTAGGTGCCAGGTTCCAATCCGCTGAGCGGGATGGTCACCCTGCCGCGCCTGAAGTCGTTCAAGGCAGGTTCGTAGTGGTCGTTCAGCACAAGACTGTTGAAAGCCATGTGGTTGCTTGACAATACGATGTCGCGGCCAATGCTGAAGTCGTAATGATAAATGCCTTGTGCGTCGTAAAGGTCGGCACAAAGCACGCCCTGCCGCTCCACCGACTGCCCATTTTCAAACTCAGGCGTGTTCCAATAGAAACTGATGTTGGGGCCTTGGTCGTCGGGCATCATTGAAGGGTCGGTGCCACCTAAGGTGAGGTTGCTGAACTTGCCCATGGCATCAATGCCTCGAATCGTGTCGAAGGCATAGAAGCTGAAACGCGGCTCCCCGCTCCCCGACTTGATGTCTTTGGGCACTTGGAACGAAAGGCTAAACTTGCCTGCCGTCACGCTGACCTGCCCTTTATAGAGTATGTCGTCATGAAAATACACATTACGCGATTCGTTGTCGTCAAACAGCACCTTGAGCTTTGTCTTCTGGTCGTAGAACTGCACCCAAAGCGTGCCGTTGAAACGGGTATCAATCTGGCCATCCTCTTTCTCCACCCTACCCTCTATCGTGACCATGCTCATGGCATGAAGCGAGAGGTTGTCAGTAGTTCCAATATTGTTTCCGTTGACTTTCAACACTTTGACATACTCTTGTGGCATAGGGAAGCGAAGCACAGGATCGCCCAAAAAGAGATAGCGGATATTGACATTGAGCGAGGGAGTCGACTGGCTGTCGAAATTGAGATTGTCGGATTTGGTGAGCCTCACGATGTCGCCAAAGCGCAACGGCATCCCGTCTTGGTCGCGGCGGCCAAGGATAGGCACAAGGGCTTTTGTTTGGCGGTGGTTGGTGGAGCCGATGGTGGGCCTGCATGAAGTAAGCAGCGCAATCGAGCCGCCATTGGGATTGAGCACCATCAGCTCGCCAGCCGAAACGAGGAGCGGGTTGTCGTATTTTGTAAATTCGCAAGTGGCGGTATGCACAAACGGCATCCTGTCGAAATTGGAGAGCGAGGTGATGTCGGCATTGGTGAACACATTGTCGCCCGTCAGTCCCCTAACGCCGCCATGCCCATTGTAAAGCACAGCGAGGCAGCCCTTGTCGAAGGCGCGAAGCAAATCGTCGTGGGCACCGGGAATTTCGGTGCCACTCGAAGTGTTCACCTTCTGATAGGCACCACAATACAGCTTTTTCTGCGTCAGGTCGGGACATACCGTATCGAGCATGGTGCCATAAATCTCGGCATAGTTCACATAGCTGGTTTGCTCATCGTCGGTGAAAAGCAAGAGGTCGGTCTTCCACTCGCCATAGGTGGCATCGATGTCGTTGTAATGGCGGATTTTTTTCAATATGTTCTCTGCTTCCTCAACCGTCGAGACCGGAAGTCGACCCACGCCAATGTCGACACGGCCTTTGCAGTTGACGCCTTCGCCGTCGTCCATCAAGGCAAAATAGTCGTCGGAGCAGAAGCTCAGCTCGTATTGCGGGTTTTCGGCGGTTTCGTAGGTCGGCACAAAGTTCTTGTTGTAGCCCAAAAGGTTACGGAAGTCAAACGAGGCACGGCCAAAAAGGGTTAAGTATTTCAGTTGTCCGCTACTGCGAAGATATACCATACGCACGAAGTCGCGGATGGCCGTGGGGTCGCATATGCCTGCCGAGAACTCGTTGTAGATCTCGTCCACGTCGACGACCACACAGGTCATGCCGTCGAAATCGGAGTGATAGTCGGCAAGAGCCTGTGCCTGTTCGAGGAAAACGGAGGAGGTCAGAATCAGGTTGTCGGCCTCGGCGATGGCATGAACGTTTTGGTTGGGCAACAGCTTCCAACCTTTTATGGCATAGGCCGAAGCCGGTTTGAACAGCACATAGCGTTTTTCGGAATGTTCGTTGGTTGCAAAAACGAGGTTGCCACCACTCAACACCCCTTTTTGCACGACGGGATACAACGGCGAAGTCACCTCCCAAAGACGATAGTCGGCATTGACGTTTTGCACCCAAACGGCGCTCTTTTCGTTTCCAAACTGACTCGGCATCAAGCGGAAAAGGAAATTACCGTTGGTCAGCTTCAGTTGCCGCCACCCGAAAAATTCGACATAGTCGAGATAGAGCAAAGCCGAGGGGTGAGTCGTCATGCTCAAGAGAAACGAAGCCGTGTCAGTTTCGAGTGTGACTTGCTTCTCGAATTGGGAGATTTTGCCATAATCGTTATTGCCCTTTTTCAAAATTGCCACATGGTCGGCCACATGATTGTCGGCCACCCAAGCATCGTAATACATATTGCCATCGGTGACGCGCCCCAACATGCTGGACCTGACAATCAAAGGCTTGGACTTCACCAAATTGGGAAACTCGAAAGGAACGGAATGCGTAAGGCCTTCGGCAGAGAGCATCTCGCCAAACCAGTTTTGCCCGAAGTTGAAAGGCGAAAACAATTCTTCCTCGTGCCAGAAGAAATCGGGGAACTCGGAGATGATCGTTGTGGCATCTTCGACCGGCAAGGTGGCCTTCTCGCCAATTCGCATACCATCTTGACCACTGTCGACGCACAGATAATAATAGGTGGTGTCGGTGTAATAATTGCGCTCGCGCCGATAGGTCTTGTTGCCGTTGTCGACCAAGACCCACCGTGTAGGCTCCTGACCATAGAACAACACCTTGTCGCCTTCATCAAAACGACCGTCGTCGGCACCTGTCACACAAATGGCCATCTCCGTCAGGTCGTCGGGGCGTGCCGTCGAATTCAGCTCGGGCAAAGCACCAGACGGGCGACCGAAAAGACGTATCTGATTGGGGTTCAATCCATTCATATCAATCCCCATGGATTGCAATGTGGCAAAATCGAGCTGATGGGCACCTTCTTGTGTCACCGCAAGTCGATACCAAGTGTGCTCGCTCAGCACCGAAGTATAGGTGTTGTTTTGCGCAATGGCATGCCCTATGCCAACAAGCCCCCAAAAAGCTACAGCCAAAACCGATATAATATACTTTTTCATATTGATTGTCATTTACTTAAAACTAACTTAGAGACCAAAGTGGCCGTTTCGCCTTGGTCGTTGGTGGCAACGATGCGATACACATAAACGCCATCGCGCAGCGGGCTGCCATTGGCGCTGTGGCCGTCCCAGCGTATTGGCGTGATGCGCGTCGAGGTGCCTTGCACCTGCTCTGAAAGCGTCGTCACCCAACGCCCCATGATGTCGAAGATGTGGATGTCGACCTGCATGTTGTTGCCCACTTGGTTGTGGTCGAACACGAAATAGGTCTCGTCGGTCATCGGGTTGGGCGCGTTGAAGAGATTGTCTATGACCATGCCGCTATTGTTGACCACCGTGAAGTCGATGGAGGCCGTACTGGAATTGTTGTAGATGTCCCACACCTTGAGCGTCAGGGTGTAATCGCCGTCGGCCAGGTCCTGCATCTTGAAGTTGATGACGCCCTTGCCAGGCTTGCCGAGTTCGCCAACGAAATAATCGTTGAGGCAATAGGCGTTCTTCGAGGGGCCGGTGAGGGTGGCCATGATGTCGTGTCCGATGCCCGCGCCCGTTGTGTTGATGCCGCTTTCGTCGTCAACGAAAGCCAGCAGCAAGGGGTTCTGCCCCGTGATGCCGCCGCTGACGAAGAGGGTGTCGTCGATGAAAAGGCGAAGGTCGGGAGCCTCGGTGTCGTCGGTGGCTTCGTCGTAGAATCCTCCGATGATGAAACTGTCGCAGCTGCCGTTGGCCTCCTCGACGTAATCCGTCGCATAATAGTTAATCAAGCCCTGCCCAAAACGATAGGAAATATCGCGCGGAACCACGAAATCAATCTTGAACTTACCATTCTTCGCTTCCGTTTTTCCATTGAAGATCACGCTATTGCGGAGCTTGAAATTGATTACGCCAGTCGCCGTGCCATAAGTCGACAGTTCAGCTTCCTTGTCGTAGACAATCACGCTCACGATGCCGTTGAATTGGGTGGCAAGCTGGCCTTCTGTATCCAGCACCTGCCCTACAATCTCCACAGGCTGCAAAGCGCTGATGGTATCGCGATAAATGGGATAAGTCTGCCAAGTGGTGTCGTTGATTTGGATTGAATCAAGGTCGTAGCCGGGATATTGCCCGTTGATGCTCAGCGTTTCCACCTTCCATTTCGGGTAAGCCAAGCGCAAGGCAGGGTCGCCGAAGAAAACATAGCGTTTCTCATAATTGTGGCCCGTTGTCTTGGCCATACGATACACATCGCCGAGGCGGTAATGCTCGCCGCCATAGATGCGGAACAGATTGTTGTACACGCCCTTGTTGAACCTCAGGTTATTGTGTCCGTATGTCACCCTCGACGTGGTGAACATGGCAATCATGCCACCATATTGGTTGAGGAAGGCATACTCGCCCAAAGAGGTTCGTTGATGGTCATCGTAGCGGCTGAACTCGCAGGTGCCCGTGATCATCAGCGGATACATCGGGGCATTGCGCCACGAGTCGACGTCTTTCCTTTGCAGGATCTTTTCGTCGGCCAGCTGCACCTCGCCGCCATGACCCGTATAGTTGAGCACCAAAGTACCCTTTTCCATTCGGTTGTTGAGGGCGGCATTCACTTCGGGACAGACTTCGCCGCCAGGGGCACTCACCTGCTCGTAGGCATCCAGATAAATCTTGTCGACCACCACGCCATCGCCGCCAAGCGACTTCAGCGAGGACGCCATTTCATCGGCATTCGAGACGAAGCCGCCTTCATCGTCGGTGAAGAACGTCACCGTGTTGCGCCAAGGCTGCATGGTGGATTCGTCTTTCGCGACGTAACGCTCAATCTTGTCGACCATCTGGTTGGCCTGCTCAACGGTTTGCACAGGAAAACGGCCAATTCCGATGTCGGCAAGCGAGGAGTTGATGTCGCCCTCGTTCTCGTCCATGCAACCGAAAAAATCGTCGACCACGAAGGCTTCATCCATGGCAAGCGAAGCCACCGACTCGAACGATGGGACGAAATCGACAACGCCATCACGGTTCTTATAATCGTAGGAGCAGTCGCCCAAAAGCAGCAAATACTTGATTCTATGGCCAATATTACTATCCCAATAAAGCATCCGGCAGAAATCACGGATGGCCGAAACGTCTTTGGCGCCGCATGAAAACTCGTTATAGATCTCTTCGGGGGTGGTCACCAAGATTTTCAAGTCTGGGTCGAGACTATTGTGCACAGCCTTGACACGCTCGGCAGCCGACATGAAATCGGCATAAGTCACGATGAGATAATCCACGTCGCGCACGCCATGCAGGTTTTGGTTTTCGACCTTGCCGACGGCCCTTGCAGTGCAATAGTTGCTCCCGTCATAGGCCAAAAACGCATTGTTGCGATTTCCCACAGCCTTGAAAGCCAACGTCGTGCCATTGAGTTGCCCCTTGACAATCGAAGGCTCGCAAGGATTGGTGACATCCCACACCTGCGTCTGCTGCGACGCATTGGCAAGGCGGTATTCGTAAACCCTTGAAGCGATACTGGCCTCAGGGTTGCGAAACGGCATTTGGCCTCCAGTGAAAGACAGCTGGCGCCAAGCGTTGACAATGATATAGTCGACGAAGCCCTCAGAGGTGGTATTGCTTGAACCTAAATTATTGTGTTTCAATGTAACTCGAACTGTTTCATTGGATGGCGTTGCACTGACCCAACCGCCCACATTGTAGCCATAAGGCTTATCTGACGCTGCCGTAGTCACCTTTATATTATAGGTGGCCTTTTTCACATTGTCGACCAGCACCTCGAAGTTGGCCGCCTGGAAATTGCGTCCGGCCAAAGCCGTCTTCACCAAGCAGGGTTGGGTAGTAATCACATTGGGGAATTTAAAGTCGAAGCTCTTGGTAGAGGTGAGGTCCATCTTGTCGCCGTAGTAGGTACGGCCAACGCGATGCAGGTTATACTCATCGCTCTCGTGCACCTGATGGTCCAAAAACGTAGTGACCGTAGCGTAGGCGTTTCCCGTCGGAGCAGCACCCTCGCTGATGCGCTTGCCTTGTCCCAAACCCAAGACGAGGAAAGCATAGGCATAGTCGTCATAAGGGTTCTGGCCATGGATGTAAACCGAAGTGTCGGCCTTAGGCGTCCAGACCACGGGGCCGCGACCATAGAAAAGGATATAGTCGCCATTGTCGAATTTGCCGTCGGACTCGCCCGCCACATAGATGGGCACCTCCACCAGGTCGTCGGGGCGCGAAACGGAGTTCATTTCAGGCAACACTCCACCGCCATTATGATAGATACGGATTTGGCGCGGGTCGACATCAGCCACATTGATGCCCAATTCCGAAAGGCTGGAAGCCGTGAGCTTGTAAATGCCCGTTTCAGGCAATGCAATCTTATACCAATCGCCCGAGGCCATCGCCGATCGGGTAGCAAAGCTTGGAGTGTTTCTTTGTGCGGAAAAATCGGGGGCAAGAGTCACCGAAAGCGTGGCCGAAACAAGTTTTTCATATTGGTCGCCCCGCTGACGGAAAGGCACGACGCGCACCGAGAGCAACGACTCGTCGCGCGAACGCAAAGGCACTGCATCGACCACGAAATCAGAACTGTAGGCATAGTCGCGAGCCACCTGCATCTCCTCATCAGTAAGTGGCAATGCTTTCACGTTGAAGCATTTGGCACTCACCTTCACCGCATCGTCGAAGATGGGGAACGTCTGGCAATATGTTGGCATCATGCCACTGTATTCACCTGATTCCAAGTCCAATATTAATAAGGTGTCGGTTGCCGAACGCCATTCCGCCACGCCACGCCATTGCAAATTGATGGGATAGTCCATTTTCAGTTGTCCCCAAAGGGTAAACGGGCCAAACAAGGCGAAAAACAAGACGAAAAGCGAAGTCATCGAATGTATTTTATGACGCATATCTCTTCCTTATTACTTAATTATCAGATTATTATAAAAACCACCCCATCAAAGGCGAAGGTTCTATTTAGGGAAACGAAAATACGGCTTTTTTATTGCCGAAAACAATTTTTGTGGCACAAAAAAGTTTTTTTTCAAGGAAATCGCTTTCGATTCAAAAAAAGTCACTACATTTGCCTGATTTTTTTGAAAAATCTCGAAAGGCGTACAATAAACGCGACCAAACCGAGTTTTAAGAGATAACCAATTTGAACGACAATGTATAGAAAACAAGGATTCAAAACATTAGCCATCATCGTTTTGGCAGGGCTGCTCACCGTTTCCTGCTCAGAGAAGTCCTCACGCACAACAGGTTGGGCCTACAACGACGCCAACAACGGAGGCTTCGAAGTCACCGAAATCAACGACCAGGAGATTGGTCCCGGTCTGATTGCCATTGAAGGTGGCACATTCGTGATGGGAGCCACGACCGACAACCTGACCTACTCGTGGGACAATTCGCCCCGCAAGGTCACCGTGCCTTCTTTCCTCATGGACCGCACCGAGGTCAGCAACGTGGACTATCGCGAGTACATTTATTGGTTGAACCGCGTTTACGGCCAGAACTACCCTCAAGTGGTTCGCAACGCTGCGCCCGACACCTTGGTTTGGCGTGACCGTTTGTCGTACAACGAGCCCATGGTGGAGATCTACTTCCGTCATCCTTCCTACAACGACTATCCCGTGGTAGGTGTGACTTGGGTTCAGGCCAGCGACTACTGCGCATGGCGTACCGACCGCGTCAACGAGTTGATGCTTGTCGAAGCCGGCGTGCTCGACTGGGATCCGACCCAACAAGACGAGGAGAACTTCAACACCGATGCTTACCTTGCCGGCCAATACACGGGTAAGGTGAAGAACGGCAAGAAAGACCTCTCGAAGGGCGGCGATGGCGTGCGCAACGTGCGTATGGACGACGGCATCCTGCTGCCTTCCTACCGTCTGCCTACGGAAGCCGAATGGGAATATGCCGCTGTCGGTTTGGTAGGCAACACCAGCAACGAGATCGTCAGCGAGCGCAAGGTGTATCCTTGGAGCGGCGACGGTCTGCGCACCGACAACAAGAGATATATGGGTAGCTTCATGGCCAACTTCAAGAGAGGCCCTGGCGATTACATGGGTGTTGCCGGCAACCTGAACGATGGTGCCGCCCTGCCCGCCCCTGTCGGTTCCTACTGGCCCAACGACTACGGCCTGTATAACATGGCTGGCAACGTCAGCGAATGGTGCCAAGACGTCTATCGTCCCTTGACTTTCGAAGATGTGGCCGACTATAGCCCCTTCCGTGGTAACGTGTTCACCCGCAAGGCCGTCGACGAAGAAGGCTTCCTGTTGCAGAAAGACTCCCTCGGTCGTATCCGCCGCGAGCCCATCCCACAGGAAGAAGCTGCCAAGCGCCAAAACTACCGCACGAGCTTCAACTCCAACTATGACGACGGTGACTACATGTCGGCCATCCGTAACCGTTGGAGCGACCCGCAAGACGACCAAAGCGTGTTCACCAAGGAGATGTATGAAACCGCTACCAACGACACCCCCGGCACGACCCTCATCAGCGACGAATCGAGAGTGTACAAAGGCGGTTCATGGGCCGACGGTCCCTACTACCTGAGTCCTGGCACACGTCGTTACCTCAACCAGAACCAGTCCGCCTCCACCATCGGCTTCCGTTGCGCGATGAACAAGGTGGGCAGTTCCTTCGCCAAGTAAATAATTGATTCTTTTTCATGACTGCATTGAAGCCGTTTGATCCGTCAGGCGGCTTCTTTCATTGAAAGATATAACGAAATGAGCAATCCTCACAACTGACACGGGACTGCAGGACACGAGACTTCGAGACTTTCGATTGTCCCGTGTCCTGCAGTCCCGCGTCTCGTAGTCAAATAGAAATCCATATGATAGAGAATATTTATCAGCATTTCCAAAAAGCATACAAAGTCTCCACCGACAGCCGAAAGATTGAAGACGGTGCCGTTTTCTTCGCCCTCAAAGGCGAGAACTTCGACGCCAACGACTTCGCCCTGCAAGTGGCCGAAGATGGCAAAGCCAGCCTCGTCGTCGCCGACCGCAACGACCTGCCCAAACATGAGCGCATCCTCATCGTCGACGACACGCTGAAAGCCTTGCAGCAATTGGCGCAATACCACCGCCAACAGATGAAAGCCACCGTGATCGGCATCACCGGCACCAACGGCAAGACCACCACCAAGGAATTGGTTTCGGCAGTATTAGCCAAGAAATACAAGCTCATCCACACGATGGGCAACCTGAACAACCACATCGGTGTGCCGCTTACTCTTTTGAGCATCAAGCCCGACACCGAGATGGCCGTGGTGGAAATGGGCGCCAACCACCCAGGCGAGATTGCCGACCTCTGCCTCCTCTCCGACCCCGACTTTGGCCTCATCACCAATGTCGGCAAAGCCCATTTGGAAGGCTTCGGCAATTTTGAAGGCGTCATCGAGACCAAGACTGCACTCTACCGTCACATAAAAGCTCACGGTCAGGCCGTGTTTGTCAACCGGATGAACGACATCCTTTGGCAGCGCTCGGAAGGTCAAAATCGCATCAACTATGGTTGCCACAGCAGCGCCGACTATCCCGTGGAGCAAGGCCAATGCAACCCTTATCTCAGCGTGAAATGGCAAGAGCAAGAAATCAGGACTCGGCTCGTGGGTGCCTACAATTTTGAGAACGTGGCCGCTGCCATTGCCGTGGGAAGTTATTTTGGGGTTGAAAAAGCCGCCATCATCGAAGCGTTGGAGAGCTACACGCCCACCAACAGCCGCTCGCAAGTGATTGATACGGAGAAAAACCACATCATCATGGATGCTTACAACGCCAATCCCACCTCAATGCAAGCTGCCTTGCGCAACTTCGCCAACATCTGCGGCGAGCAACACCTATTAATATTAGGCGACATGCGCGAGTTGGGCACCGCCTCCGAAGAAGAGCACCGCAACATCCTCAACCTGATGAAGGAATTGGGCTTTAAGGAAGCCTATTTGGTCGGACAGAACTTCTGCGCTTACAACGGCAATGCGGATTGGAGAATATTCGATAATGTGGAAGAATTACGTCAATACATTGAGAATCATTGTATTGAAGGAAAGACGATTTTGGTAAAAGGATCGAGAGGAATCATGTTGGAAAAAGTGTTGCCTTTATTGTAGAAACTTTCGGAACCTTGCCGAACCCCGGTAGGGTCAGCGGGTCATGACCCGCTGTCGGCAAAGCCCCGAAAAAAACGTCTGTTATGAAACAAACCACCGCCATAGGATTAATGTCGGGCAGCTCACTTGATGGGCTGGACATCGCTTTGGTTCGTTTTAAAGAAGAGAACGAACATTACGCCTTCCAAATCCTCCAAGCCGAGACCCTCCCCTATCCCGAGCACTGGAAAAGACAACTCGCCGAAGCCTTCCTAAAACAGCCCCAAGACTTGGTGCAATTGGATAAGGACTACGGAAAATATCTTGGCGAACAGGTCCGCAACTTCGCACAAAAACACAACGCGAAGCCCGACTTCGTAGCCTCCCACGGCCACACCATCTTCCACCGCCCCGAGGAACACTACACCCTGCAAATCGGCGACGGGCAGGAGTTAGCCAAAGCATGTGGTTTCACCGTCGTCAACGATTTTCGCACGGAAGACGTCGGCAAAGGCGGTCAAGGAGCGCCCTTGGTGCCCATCGGCGACAAGCTGCTTTTTGCCGACTACGAGATGTGCCTCAACATCGGCGGCATCGCCAACATTTCGTATGACGAGAACGGTCGGCGCATCGCCTACGACCTCTGCATCGCCAACCAAGCCTTGAACCACCTCGCCCAGATAAACGGCCTCGACTACGACAAAGACGGCGACCTCGCCCGAAGCGGGAAAGTGGACTTCGACCTGCTGAAGAAACTTAACAACAGCCCGTTTTTCATGCAAGAGCCGCCCAAGTCGCTGGGAAGGGAGTATTTTGAGATGTATCAGAAGGATTTATTAGATCAAGGGACGCGGATCTTTAATCCCCCCTACCCCACTTTCCAAAGGGGGAACGAGACGCGGGAATCAGGGCTTTCCATCGCAGACATGTTGGCGACATTTGTGGAACACATTGCCTTGCAGATTTCCATTCCCATCTCGCTACTGCCCAAGGGCAAGATTCTGGTGACCGGCGGTGGTGCGCGCAACAAGTTCCTGATGGAACGCCTTCAAGTCCGCACCAAGCACGAGGTCGTCATTCCCGAAAAGGAAATCATCGACTACAAGGAAGCCCTGATTTTCGCCTTCCTCGGCCTGCGCCGATTGGAGGGGAAGACCAATGTGTTGGCCTCAGTGACGGGTGCTGAAAGTGACAGTTGCAGCGGGAGGATTTGGCCAGTTTGAATTACTTGGAGTAGTGGTATCGTAAAGAAAGAACATAAACATATACCATACCGTTACTAACGGAATAGACCAAACGGTGCTCTTCGGTAATGCGGCGACTCCACAAGCCATGTTGCTCCCCTTTCAGCGGTTCTGGTTTGCCAATGCCCGTAAAAGGATGCTGTTGAATATCCGCCAACAAGGATGATATTCTTTTCATAATACGGACATTGCCCGTCTGCTTCCAGTATTCAAGGTCCTCGTCAGCCTTTGGAAGAAAGATTATTTCCATAAATCTTCAAGTTTTACAACGCGACCTTTGCCGTTCTTGATGTCTTCTTGCCCTTGACGAATAATCTCAGCCATAGCCGGCGATGACATCAAATACTCCGTCTCGTCCATTGCCCGCTTTTGGGCGGCAATTCTCCTTATGGCTTTCAATGCCTTCTTCATCAGCCCCTCATCCTCGGCGATGATGCTCAAATCGCGGAAAAGCTCCGCATTCATTTCCGTTGCTGTCATAACTTCTTTCCTATTTTTTTGGCAAAAGTAAACATAATTCCAAAGATACAGGTTGGAAATGGTTGGTTTTTCCAAAAATTTTCCTCCCAAACCCACCCATCCTATCCAAAATCTTCTTATTTTTGCCCCGTCATCCATAAAGCATTGGACGACAAACATAATGGAAAAGACGTTGAACTGACGTTTTATCTGCGGCTCATGTTGAATCTCGCAAATTCAGAATCTATCGCATGGTAAGACAATGTTCGACGTCCATTGTTTCGTTTATACTATTCACTGTATAATCGAAGCGTGGGCATCGGCGTTGTTTATCCTCGATAGATGGGCAATGCGAGAGCCTACATGAGCGGGATGAGCAAAGTTAGACTCCCGCGCTTTTTTCTTTTGTGTTTTAATGCTGGTAGAATCAGGTTGGCCGAAGGAGTCAAGCCAACAAAACTGAGAACGAAACCACATTAAAACAATCGGATATGCGTAAACTCACAAAGACCTTGGCAGCCTTGCTGCTCATGCTGGCGGTGGTCGTTGCCGCCGGATGCAAGAAACCTGACGACCCCACAGACCCCAACAATCCCAACAACGGGGGCGGAGGAAACAATGGAGGTGGCGGAGGCGGCGCCACGCCAACCGTCCCGACCGAAGAGGGCATGTACCTCGGCATCATCGGGTTCAACGAACAGCTGTTTCAGAAAGACATCAGCTTGCTGAACAGTTCGACAAAGTCGCAGTTCACTTCGTTTATCAACAGTCTTACACAAGCCGACCTCACTGCCTTGTATTATGCTGATTATACCGCCTTGCAAAAGCTGAAAGACTATCCCGAACCACCCACGCTGACACAGGTGGCTCTCGTCACTTTCACCGACGGCATCGACAATATCTCGACCAGCAACAACATCATGGATCCAAACGGCTATGGCAGCATTGCCAACTACCGCACAGCCTTGAACACTATGATTATGGGCGAGCAAGTGCATGGGAAAAACATCTCGGCCTATTCCATTGGCTTGAAAGGTCCAGACGCTCAGTCGAATCTAAACGAATTCCAAACCAACATCAACATGCTTGCCAGTAGCCCGAACAACGCCTATTTGGTTGAAGACATGAACAACGCCTTGCAGAAATTCGAAGAAATCGCCAATACGCTCTATTCTCAAAACACGACCGTCAACCTGAAACTGAGACTGCCTGGCGGTCTTGATGACGGGATGACCATTCGCTTCACTTTTGACAACACCACAGACGGCAGCTCATCAAAATACATCCAAGCTACCTACAAAAGAACCGAAAACAACGGAAGGCGTTTGGAAAACATTACTTACCAAGGTTTTACACAAGGAGCTTCGTCACTAAATTCTGTTTCGCAGTCTGAGTTGGGAACCTACCATTGGTTTGAATTTGAGCGTCTATCCATTCCCAGCACACCCAATCCCATTCCCATCTCGCAAGACGAGATCAATCGCCTGCAGTTGTGGAAAAGGCAAGGCTCATCTTGGCAATTGGATACGGAATACCCCATAGAAAGTTCAACCGAGATAACGGAAAAAAAGAGCAGTGCCTTAATCATGTTGGTACTTGACTGCACTTCATCGTTAGCAAACGAGTTCAACCCAATGAAAAACGCGGCTGTCCGTTTCGTGGAGACCTTGGTCACCTCAAGCGGTAGCGGAAACGGAGGAGGAAACAGCGGCGGCGGCAACAATGGCGGCAACACTGTTCCCGATGGTATCATCAACGGCAAGTTTTCGGTAAACCCAAACCAAAAGGTGTATTTCTCGAAAGGCAACCTGCAATACCAAGCCATGACCAACACATGGCGTTTCGCCTCGCACCAATATGATTACATCGGCACCGACAACGCCAACATCTCGCAAACCAACAACGGCTGGATTGACCTCTTCGGCTGGGGCACGAGCAACTTTGCCCACGGTGCAAACAGTTACCAACCCTATTCCACTAGCCAGAACTACAACGACTATTTGGCTTACGGTTCGGCTTCGGCCAACCTGAATGACCAAACAGGCTTGGCCGACTGGGGCGTGAACGCCATCAGCAACGGCGGAAACGAAACCCGCGTGTGGCGCACACTGACGAAAGATGAGTGGTCGTATCTGCTGACGAGCCGTAGCACCTCCTCAGGCAAGAGATACGCCAAAGCTGAGGTGGCCGGCAAGAGCGGCCTCATCATCCTGCCCGACAATTGGAGCAACTCGACCTACACACTGAACAACGCCGACAGCGGCAGCGCCTCGTTCAGCGACAACGTCATCTCATCCTCCGCATGGAGCACCTTGGAAGCCGCAGGCGCGGTGTTCCTCCCAGCAGCCGGAAGCCGCGCCGGAGCCTCGGTGAGCGGCACGGGAACAAGTGGCTACTATTGGTCGTCGTCGTGCCAAAACCCGACCTACGCTTACCTTTTAAGTTTCAACTATGCCAGCCTCTCCCCTATCCAAACCGATTTTCGGTATTATGGACAGAGTGTTAGGGTGGTTTGTGAAGTGGAATAATCTAATCATATGAATAACTTTTGTAATAAATAGTTCTATTTATTATTGTTGGAGACTACTACGAATGTGTTCCAATTCACTTTAGTTTGAGATTCTTTGACATTACCCATATAAAACCAACTATCTATATGCCAATAATTTACACAACTAACACAATTAAACAAATGAAAAAGTATTTGATATGTATGTTCGCTTTAGTTCTCGGCATCGGTATGGCGCAAGCTAAGCCAGTCAGCGTGAGCCAAGCCAAGTATGTCGGACAACAATTTGTACAAGCCAACTTCGACCAAGCCCGTCAGGACTCGGAGATCACCCTTGTCTACACGGGCACTTCTACCCGTAGCGAGGCCTGCTTCTATGTCTTCAACGTCGGTACGACAGGATTCGTGATCGTTTCAGCTGACGATTTTTACCGTCCCATAGTGGCCTATTCCAAGGAAGGTTGCTTTGATGCCCAGAACATTAATCCTGAGTTTGGCTTTATGCTCAACAAGGTGATTGAAGGCCGTGAAGGAAGACTCACGGGCCAAGCCACTCCCAAAGTCACAGCTGAATGGCAAACTGTATTGAGTACGGGCAGATTGATTTCCCGCAACGGAGGCCGTAGTGAGTTTTATCTCTGCGAAACCAAATGGAATCAGGACTATCCATACAACTATTTCTGCCCCGAGGGGGAAGGCGGCCCTGGCGGTCATGTGGATGCAGGCTGTGTGGCAACAGCAATGAGCCAAATGATGAAGTATTGGGACCACCCGCTACAAGGCACGGGTAGCCACACCAATCCCAACGGCGGCAGCGCCAACTTCGGTGCAACAACCTATGATTGGGAGAACATGCCCAACAGCATCAACTCGAATTCGCCCCAAGTGCAAATCGACGCTATTGCCACGCTGATATATCACTGCGGTGTAGCAACTGATATGATGTATAATCCCGAGGGTAGCGGCACTTATTCCTCTCTCGTTCCTGGTGTCATCAACCAGTATTTCGATTATAGCAACGCCGCCGTGCTGAGAAGCAGAGACAGTTATACTTATGACAATTGGGCTTCAATGCTGAAGGAATCGTTCGACATGGGCTGGCCAGTCTATTATTCGGGTCAAAGCTATTATGGAGGACATGCCTTCGTCTGCGATGGTTTTGACGACAACGACTTGTTTCACTTCAACTGGGGCCGGGGCGGCAGCGGCGACAATTACTTCGACTTCGACCAAATCGACTACAACTCGAATGACGGTGCCATCTTCAACTTCGTCCCCACAGATGTCTACAACGCCACGGCCCAAGCTCCCACCAATTTCACTGTGACTCCTGCTCCCAATTATGGGTTGGCCTCCACTGTGTCGTGGACCAATCCTTCCAAGACTTTGAACGACAGCAACCTTACCAGCATCGACCAAATTGTGGTTTGCCGCAACAACGAAATCATTTACACCCAGAACAATGTCTCTCCCGGTGCACAAATGAGCATTATCGACAACAGTGTGCCGCGCTTCGATTCATTTGATTATACAGTATATGCCGTTTGCAGCGGCAGCCACGGCAGGATAGCGTACCAGAAAAAAGTCGGCTTCGGCCCTGTCTGTACTTGGAACGTTAATATCACCCAAGCCTCAAATCAAGGCTTCCGTGGAGGTGCCATCCATATCTACAATGCTGCAGGCACTGAAATTGGTCAGGTAACTACCACCAACTCCAACATCCAGTCAATCCCCGTCGATATGCCTCTCGGAATGGTGTCGTTCGGCTGGTCAGCCCCGACTCAGACAGGTGCATTCGACATGACCTTCACCATCAAGGATTCGCAAAATAATTCAGTTTACACCTATTCAGGCTCTTCCACGAATATGACAGAAGGCATCTTTTTCAGTGCCAACAACGGATGTGGAAGCCAAGCAGGTACAGGCGTGCCTTCCAACCTCGTCGCCCTGGTCGACACGGGAAACAACCGTAATATCAATGTCTCTTGGGACGGTATTAACAATTCAGGCTATGGCTACTTGGTGTATCGCGATTATATGCTCTACCGTCTTATCCCCAATGCCACATTCTTCGTCGATGAAAACGCCGCAATAGGTGGCCACTGCTATTATGTCGGATACCTTTACGACGGCGGTGAAAACGGCAACTACTCCAACGAGTCGTGCGCTACGTCAGGCGAGTGCTATGCTCCGCGCAACCTCGACTATGAGTATACGGGCAATAACAATAAGATTAAACTCCTTTGGGAAAGACCAGAACCCTCAGATGGACTTTCAGGCTACTATATCTTTAGGAAAACTGACGATACAGAATATACCCGTATCAAACTGCTTGGTGCCAATGCCACTAGCTATACCGACAATTCAGCCAACGTGGACGGCACTTGGTATTACTACAAGTTATACGCCTATTATGGAGACCTTGATTGTGAGTCTGCTCCAGCCAATTGGATTCACGATGAGAACCAGTTCTATCTGCCTGTTTACTACTCGAACACAGGTGTAAATTATACCATCACCGCCACGGCCAGCCCATCTAATGCGGGAACCATCACTGGCGCAGGCTCATACGCTTCGGGAAGCACCTGCACCCTTCGCGCCACACCCATCAGCGGCTACACTTTCGCGAACTGGTTGGAGAACGGCACATCGGTTTCCACCAACGCCACTTACTCCTTCACGGTAACAGGCAACCGCAATTTAGTGGCAGTGTTCGACGTTGCCACATCGAACTACACCATCACCGCCACGGCCAATCCTTCCAACGGCGGCTCGGTCGATGGAGGAGGGACTTACGCATCAGGCAGCACTTGCACACTCCGCGCCACAGCCAATAGTGGTTACACCTTCGTCAATTGGACAAAGAACGGAACGCAGGTCTCCACCAATCCAGATTACAGCTTCACGGTTACGGGCAATGCAAGCTATCTGGCGAATTTCGAGCCAATTCCCGAAGAATACACCATCACCGTCAATGCCGATCCAGCCAATGGAGGCACGGTTTCGGGTGGCGGCACCTATGCGGAAGGCTCCACTTGCGTTATTTCGGCCATGCCCAACGAAGGCTATGTGTTTGAAAACTGGACACGAAATGGCACGGTGGTTTCAACGGAACCAACCTATAGCATCGTCGTAAACAGAAACCTTACATTTGTGGCACATTTCACCCAAAACGCCAACCAAGCCACCATCACAGCCATGGCCGAACCCGTTGAAGGAGGCTCGGTTTCGGGAGGCGGGACTTATGAATTAGGCTCCAATTGCACCTTGAATGCAGTTGCCGCTGTCGGCTACGAATTCGTTAATTGGACATTGAACGGCAACCAAGTCTCAACAGAGGCTTCGTTCAGTTTCATAATCACAAGCAATGCCGTCTATGTGGCGCATTTCAGCAAAATCGTCAACCACTACACCGTTTCGGCCAATGTGCAGCCCGCCAATGCCGGATCGGTCATTGGTGCCGGCACCTACGAGCAAGGCACTTCATGCACCCTTATCGCCATGGCCAACCCAACTTATACTTTCGTGAGTTGGACGGAGAACGGAGCTGTTGTCTCAACCGACGAACAATATACCTTCTCTGTGGAGCGCGACAGGAATTTGGTTGCCGTGTTCTCGCAAGGGCTGTTCTACACGATCACCGCTTCGGCTGGAGCCAACGGAACCATTTCGCCCGAAGGCGAAATCATCGTGGAGCCCGGCGAGGACAAGACGTTCGCCATCATTCCCAACAGTGGATGCCGCATTACCAAGGTCATCGTTGATGGCGTGGACGAAGGCCCTTTGGAATCCCGCACATTCCGAAGCGTTTACGGCAATCATTCAATTCATGCGGAATTCAGCGGCCTTGGTGTGGACGACAATCCCACCCATGAGTTGAAAATCTATCCCAATCCTGCGAATGATGTGCTCAACATCGAGGGCGAAGGCATCAGGCATGTCGCGGTTTTCGACATTCTGGGCATTCTCCATTATGAACAGGAAACAAAGGAAAGTAATCCCTCCATAAGCCTCGCCGACTTTGCGCAAAGCACCTACCTTCTGAAAGTCGAGTTTGAAGACGGTAGCCACGGCTGGTCGCGTTTCGTGATTGCACGATAAGACACGTGACATATTTCACCTCTCCTCCACCTTGAAAGCGCTGCATGAACCCTTGGCGCTTTTGGGGTGGAGGCATTATATATTTGCTCCAACTGGCAAGATGAAAACAATATATAAATTTGATTATCAGTTATTTATATTTATTTTCAAACACAACACATGATAATCAAAAATAAAGTCGTTTTTTGCAACGAATTGAAAGGCATAAAACATGGACGAACGATGGAAAGCCCTTCGTTCATGATGATAGTGAGGGCCACGGGTTCGTATGCCTATCAACGCAAGGACGGCGTGTTGGTGGTGCCGATTGGGTGCTTGAAGGATTAATTGATAAATCCGAGGACGAGAAACAATAGTTTTTCCTAATTTTGCAATCATAAAATCAAGCAAGCTGTGTTCAACAAAATCCTAAATACCTTCGGGACGAAGATCGTGGCCGCCGCGCTCAACTTCCTCATCGCCATCATCATCTCGCAAACGCTGGGTGACACTGGCTCGGGGACGCAGTCGCTGGTGGTGGCCACCATTGCCTTTATCCTCATCTTCTCCGAGATTGTGTGCGGTGCCAGCATCATCTACCTCGCGCCACGCCATTCGTTCAAGAAGATTTTGGTCGCATCGGTGGTGTGGGCAGCGTTGATTGCCGTGGTCATGGGCTTCGGTATCAGGCTGTTCTATCCCAAATTGGAGCCTGATTTGGTCGTCCACGTCGCCATTCTGTCGTTCATCTCCTCGCTCTCCAACATCAACTTCCGCTTCCTGGTCGGCAAGGAGGAAATACAAAAGGCCAACTACAACACGCTGCTCCAACCCGTGCTGCTCACTCTGACCCTCGTGCTCTATCATTTCATCCTCAAGCGCGAAGGCATCTACGGCTACCTCATCGGCCTTTACGCCGCCTATGGAGGGACTTTCCTACTGGGAATCTGGATGTTACGAAACGAATATGCCAACCTGCGCCACGACAAGGACAAAGACTACAAACCCGTCTTGAAAGACCTGTTCAAATATGGTTTCCTCAACCAAACGGGGCATTTCGTGCAGTTTTTCAACCTTCGTCTAAGCTACTATTTGTTAGACAGTTACATCGGCCGCGGACAAGTCGGCGTATTCTCACGTTCCGTCTCTTTGGCCGAGTCCATTTGGATCATCAGCAACAGCATCGCCTTGGTGCAATACGCCCGCATCGCCAACGCCGACGACCGGCAATATTCCCAAAAACTCACTTTGGACTTAGGCAAAATCTGCCTTTTGGTCTCGGCCATTGCCGTCGTGGTGCTCTGCCTGCTCCCGCCGCAGTTCTACGTCTTCGTCTTCGGCAAGGACTTCGGCGAGATGGCCCACCTCATCCGCATCCTCGCGCCGGGCATCCTTTTCTACTGCATTTTCCTCATCCTCGGACACTATTATTCGGGCACCGGCCGTTATCAGATGAACACTTTCGCCGCCCTCTGCGGATTAGTGGTCACCTTCGTCTGCGGCTTCACGCTGATACCGCGTTACGACATCACCGGAGCGGCCATCACCTCGGCGGCGGCATATACGGTCAATGCGTTATTCCTATTCATCTTCTTCGTCAAGGAGTCGAACTTCAAAGGCCGCGACTTCCTGCTGAAAAAGAGCGAGATACAAAATTACCTTGCTGAACTCAAACAACAATTCCTTAAGCAACCCACTGAAAATGAACAAGCTGAATAAATTCTTCAAAGCCCTTGGGCGCATCGTCAAGCATCCTTACCTGCTCAACCTCGTCCTGCAAGACGAAAGCAGCAACAAAGAGGATGTCATCCAAAAATACGGCCTCAAAGACGGCCTTCCGCTCTTGGAAATCAACGAGTTGTTCCCCAACTTCCATGAAATCGCGAAGCCATACGCCTACCTTTCGGGCGCCACCTTGCCCATCGACATTGCGCTGATGCGTGCCTTGGCCAAGAAATACGCGGTGCAAGACTACTTCGAAATCGGCACCTGGCGCGGCGAAAGCGTGGCTAACTTAGCCGATGTGGTCCAACATTGCGTCACTTTCAACCTGCCCAAAGAAGACATCATCAAGCTGACCAATAACCAGTTATACGCTGATTTACACAGTTTCTTCAGTAAAGACCTACCCAATGTGGAACAACTTTACGGTGACTCCCAGACCTTCGACTTCGCGCCGCATTTCGGAAAATACGACATGGTCTTTGTGGACGGCGACCACCACTACGAAAGCGTGAAAAAAGACACCGAGACCGCCTTCAAGCTACTGAAAGGCGACCGCAGCATCATCGTTTGGCACGACTACGGCCTCGATCCCGAGACCATCCGTTGGGACGTGATGGGTGCCATCCTCGATGGAACACCTGCCGAAAAACGCAAGCATATCTACCATGTTTCCAATACTTTGTGCGCTGTTTATCTGCCTGACAACTTCACGACGCACAAACTTGTGCCCTACGAAACGCCCATGAAATACTTTGAAATCGACATTAAAACACATCGAATTAAATAATTATCACTTACACCACCTTTTAAATAATTATCACTTACACCACCTTGTTGCGGGGATTGAAATCGCCCGATAACATCTTGTCGTCCCTTCAGGACTTTGATGTAACGAGAAGAAGAAAGCAAGCCAAGACTTGCCCGACTGCACGGTTTTCCATATTTTTGCATCATGGAATTTAGGAAGTCATGAAAGGACGACTCTAACACATCGGGGATTTCAATCCCCGCCTAACTAAACAACTGACAACTACAAACTGACAACTAATAATGAACATCCTGCACCTATTGAGCTGGTTCCCCACCCCCGACAACCCCACACTGGGCAACTTCTGCGTCCGTATGATCGATGCGTTGCCCGAGGAATGCCATTCCGTCATCCTCTCCGTCTGCGACGGCAAGGACATGACGAAGCCCTTCGAGGTCAAGGAGATAAAAGGTGCGCACCATACCCATGTGCAGATCTATATCCGTCCGCCAAAGGTCAATGCCATTCGCAAGATGAAGATGTTGCGCATGTACCAATACGGCTTGAAATACATCAAAAAGCATTTCTTCGAGCCGGATTTGGTGCATCTGCATGTGGCCTATCCTCTTGGGCAAGTGGCTTTATTGTGGAAGAAGCTGTTTGGTTACAAGTATGTTATGACCGAACACTGGACGATTTATCAGCCTCAGAACAAGGACGTTTTGATTGGCAGGCTGAAGAAAAAGATTGTCAAGATTGCCAACAATGCCGAGGTCGTCATGCCCGTCAGCTTGGATTTGCAACGGTGTATGGAAGGCCACGGCGTACGAAACCATTTTCAGGTGATTTACAACCTGGTGAATACGGATATTTTCCGTTTAGGCGAAGCCAAAACTGGAAACAAAAAACACCTCCTCCACATTTCGACTTTGCGCGACGAAGCCAAGAACTTCAGCGGTATCCTGCGCGTCGTCGAGAAACTGAAACAACAACGCAACGACTTCGAGCTACATGTCATCCACGACTACGAAGCCCTTGAGTTCAAAGCGTTTGCAAAAGAGCACAACCTTTCGGACTGCGTCATTTTCCATGGCAAAAAGACCTCTGCCGAGGTGGCAGAAGCCTACCAAAAAGCCGACTTTTTCGTTTTGTTCTCCAACTTCGAGAACCTGCCATGCGTCATCGTCGAGGCTTTTGCAAGCGGCGTACCGGTGTTGAGCACTTCAGTTGGGGGCATTGCCGAAATCGTTTCGCCCGAACGCGGCATCCTCATTCCGCAAGGCGACGAAAGAGCTTTGCTGCAAGGCATGAACCAAATGCTCGACCACTGCCGCGAGTACGACCGCGAGGCCATTCGCGACTACGCCATAAAAACATTTGCCGCCCAAAACATTGGACGGCAAATATTTGAAGTCTATAAGGAAGTCGTTATTCCTTGATGAACTTCACTGTCGAAACGACATCGTTTTCGTCCACGATGCGGACGAAATACACACCGTTGTTCCAATTATGCACTTCCACTTCATTGGTCTGGCCTTCGTAAACCATCTGGCCCAAAGCATCAAACACCTTGATTTCCTTCACCTGACTTTCCACCTTGAAATGATCGGAGGCAGGATTGGGGTAAAGTGAAGCGGTTTCACTGTTTTCAAGGACAGAAGTCACGTCAACCGTCACCGAAACAATCTCCGATTCACATACCTCGTTGAGATGCTCATAGATAGCTCTAACAGCATATTCGGCAGTGCCTACTTCGCTGTTGATGTCAAAATAAGTCGTGGTGCTCGAATCGCTTATGGTATCAAGAAGCCAAGCATCACGATAGATTTCAAAACGCACAAAATCAGCGGTATTTCCGTCCCATTCCCAACTTAACTTCGCGCCGAAATCTTCAGGGCCATTCCAAACATATTCACCTATTAGATTGGAGACGGGCTCACAGCCAAAACCACAATCAATCTCATAATCAGCGATTTCGCCCACCTCAGGATAACCATTGGAGGCTACAATCAAATTGTCGTTCCAGTCATAGATTTCGTATGACACTTCCGAAAGGCTGCCATGCGAATAGCAAGTGTTGTCATAGGTCCAGAAGAATGTCACGGTTTGGTATTTCGGAGCAGGCACGATTAGCGAGGCAGAACCGCCATCCCAAAGGCCCACACGTTGGGCGACTTTGCCACCTTCATCAAGCACGGCGATGGACGACAAATCCCATCCATTATTACCACTATCGTGCAACTCGAAACGCAGGTCGCAATTCGATCCCACCATCACGGTATCGCGAGCCACCTTACTCATGCCAGCCTCGTTCACGGCATAGACCGTATAATAATAGGTGCCATAGCTTTCAGCTCCATGAAATTCATCATAAAACACGACTTCCTCGTCGGTCACATCCGTCAACCTTTCAATCACCTCACCGTCGCGCATGATGACAATCGTGTCGATCGACGAGAGCATTGTCCCACCGCGCGTCTCAAAAACAGGATTAAAGACCACGACCGACTCAACATGATCAAAAACAGCCTCAACGTTCAAATTCTCCACCGCCATCGGCGCGTCATAATACGCATCCACAGGATGCAGGTTGAACAACGCAACATGGCTCCACGGGAAGGAATAAAAAGTCAGATAAAAGCCGTCGATGGTGTACCAACCATTGTCGAAGCCCGCCCAGCCCCAGTTGAGGTGGAACATATCGTATTCGTCATAACCGTCAAGGACATAGGCATGTGCACCGTCGGGACCTGAAGAAGCATAATAGAACGGCATACCCGCATCAAGATTGGCACGCAACATATCATTCCATTCGTCCAAAACATAATAATCCAAGGTCGAAAGATACATATCAGGTGAATACCTGAAATAGTTGGTAAAAGCATCAGGGACATCCTGGGAATAGGCACCGCTGGCATTGGGGCCATAGCCCATATCAACGCCCACGCCCGCATGATATTCAAGCAAAGCCGTGGCATCGACCTCGTATTGCGGACTGGCGAAATCGAGGAAGTCGGGCATCAAATCGAAGCGATAGGTGGCCTCGCCGAAAATGGCCTCCTGCCAGCCGTAGTTGCCATAATAGCTGTTGGCATTGTAGCCGTGGCTGCCCGTTCCCGTGCGCGGCCACTCCCAATAGCGCATGATCTGGCTCATCGTGTTGGCCACACAACCCGACTTGCAGTGCCCGCTGAAGACCGATGAAGGATCTTCAGGCGCCATGTTGTTGTAGAGGTCGGTCTGGTTCCAGATGGACGACAATAGCGGTCCTACGCTGCGGTCGGTCTTTGATGCCGAAAGCCGACCCGTTTTCTCCAAACGCTCCCAATCGGCAATGGCTTCGGCGGTACGTGGAACATCGTTGGCCACCATCTGGCTGAAGCCCGCTTTATAGTTGTCGAAAAAGGTCATCAGGCCATCGGGAAGCTGGGCAGTGAAATTGCTCTCGGTGGAATAGCCCAAAATGGGTTTCATCCGGTCGTCGGCACTGACGATGACGAATCCTCTCGGCTGAAGGCCAAAGACATAAAACGCCGCTTGGCCATTGTCGGCGACAGCCGTATAGCTCAACACGGCCTGCGACGACTTGATTTCGGTATTGGCATTCATAAACTTGATACCCAACGACATGGCTTTATCAACATCGACGGGCTTGGCTTGCAGGTTCAGGGTGAAAACCGCAAGCAGCAAAGTGTAGAAATACTTTTTCATGATATGTAATTTTTAGGTTAGTCTTCTGCATTCTTCACCAGCAGGAACTGGTCGGGATTGGCTTCTTTGGGCACATAGCCTTGGTCGTAGACGTAATGGTAAACGGCTCCGGCTTTGGTGGTATAGGTACTCGTAAAGTACTTGAAATCAAAGCCTTTCTCTTTCAGCTGTTGGCGGCTGGCAAAGCCCTTGCCGTTGGGGTTCAGTTCGATCAGGATGTTGTGGTTGCGCGCCAAGATGCCGTTGATACGCCGAATCACGTTGACCTGCTTGTGCGTTTTTTCGTAGTTGTAGCTGTTGCGGCACGAGTCGCAGCAAAACTTCTTGTCGACGCGCCCGATGATGGGTTCTCCGCAGTAGAGGCATTTTCTTTTTTCTTCTTGTTCCATATTAGTGTAGTTTTATTGTTCGTTTGTATCGGGGATTGAAATCCCCGTTGACATCTTGTCGCCCCTTCGGGGCTCCGTTATTTTGTGAAGACGTATCGCAAGATATTCGCTCCCATCTTCAACGCCTTCTCGCGCGTTTCTTGCGAATCGTGGTGCACGCGCTGGTCTTCCCAGCCGTCGCCGAGGTCGCACTCGTAGGTGAAGATGCACACGATGCGGCCTTCATAGATCAGGGCGAAGAGCTGGGGGGGCTTGTTGTCGTGTTCGTGGATCTTCGGCAGGCCATTCGGGAAAGCGTAAGGTTCCTTGAAAATCTCGTGCGTATGTGGCAGTTCAACAAAATCAAGCTCAGGAAACACCTTTTTCATCTGAGGTTCAATGTATTGGCGGATGCCGTAGTTGTCGTCGATGTGGAGGAAACCGCCCGCCAGCATGTAGTTGCGGAGGTTTTGCGCCTCGGCAGCATCGAAGACCACGTTGCCATGACCCGTCATGTAAACGTAGGGATAGTTGAACAAGTCGGGACTCGACGGCTCCACCGTCGGCACATTTGGGTTGATGTCGGTGCCGATTTCTTGGTTGCAGAAACGCACCAAGTTGGGCAACGAGGTCGGGTTGCCGTACCAGTCGCCGCCCCCACGGTATTTCAGCAAGGCGATGTTGAGCTGCTGGGCCGAGGCAACGAACGAAAACGACAACAATATAGCAATCAACAGCTTTTTCATTTCATCTGATTTATGAGTTGAATCGTATGGCAAGCCACAATGGCCGCCGTTTCAGTGCGCAGTCGCGCCTCGCCGAGGCTGCATGGCACGAAGCCGTTTTCCTTGGCCACAGCCACTTCCTCGGGGCTGAAATCGCCTTCGGGACCGATGAGTACCAAGGCGTTCTCACCTTTATTATATAAGTCGCACAGACAGTCCTTCACGTCGTCATCAATCCAAGCAATGAACTTCTGGCCGTCGAAGGGTTGTTTCACCAGTTTGTCGAATGGCACCAAGTCCTCCACTTTGGGCAGGCGCGACTTGATGCTCTGCTTCATGGCCGCCACCACCACCTTTTGGAAGCGCTCCACGTTGGCGGCGCGGCGCTCGGAATGGTACGACGTGAATAGCCTCACCTTGTCGATGCCGATTTCCGTCGCCTTCTCCAGGAACCACTCCGTGCGCTCATTGAGTTTGGTCGGCGCAATGGCGATTTCGAGATTGAAGCCCCAATGGTCATACCCTTCGCGCTGGTTGGTCAAGTTGACTGTTGCCCTTTTCGGCAGCGCCTCAACCAACTCGGCATCGAAGAGAAAGCCTTCGCCGTTGGTGACGCAGAAACGCTCGCCTTCGGTCATGCGCAGCACCTTGACGCAGTGCTTCGACTCGTCCTCAGGCAAGGTCGTCAGGCCTTCAGTGGCTCCAGGTATGTAGAACACGTTCATCTGTTTGCTTATTCTTGTTGTCGCTTTGCGTCATTGCGAGGAGGAACGACGAAGCAATCCAGATTATAAACATACTTTCTGGACTGCTTCGTGCCTCGCAGTGACGCGAAGCGAGTCGTGAATCACATCCTTTCGGGCATACCAATTCCCAGCAACTCCGAGGCATTGCGCAACAAAGCGGCCACCATGTCGCACACTTGCAGGCGGAACATGCGGCGGTCGGCATCGGGCTCCTTCAGAATGCTGCACTCTTGGTAGAACTGGTTGAATTCCTTGGCGAGGTCGAAGATGAAGTTGGCCACCATCGCGGGGCTGCGGTTCTCGGCGGCTTGGTTCAAGACCATCGGCCAGCCGTACATCATCACGATGATTTCCTTCTCCTTCGGCTGCAAGTCGCTGACTTTCACCTCGCTTTCGAGCTTGATGCCTTGTTCCTCAGCCTTGCGCAAAACGGAGCAGATACGCGCGTGGGTGTATTGCACAAACGGGCCAGTGTTGCCGTTGAAGTCGATGGACTCCTCAGGGTTGAAGAGCATGGTCTTCTTCGGGTCGACCTTGAGGATGAAATACTTCAAGGCGCCGAGTCCAATGGTATGGTAAAGCTTGTCGGCCTCCTCGGGCGAGAGGTCTTTGGCCTTGCCCAGTTCGTCGGAGACCGCCTTGGCCGTGGCCACCATCTCGTCCATGAGGTCGTCGGCATCGACCACGGTGCCCTCGCGGCTCTTCATCTTGCCGTTGGGCAACTCGACCATGCCGTAGGAAAGATGCTCGATGCTGTTGCCCCACTCACGACCGAGGCGCACCAACACGCGCTTCAGCACATCGAAGTGGTAAATCTGTTCGTTACCCACGACATAAATCAACTTCTCGGGGTCGTATTCCTTCACACGGAGTTGGGCGGTGCCAAGGTCTTGGGTCATATAGACCGAGGTGCCGTCGCGGCGGAGCAAGAGTTTTTCGTCCAAACCCTCGTCGCGGAGGTCGCACCACACGGAGTTGTCGTCGCGGCGATAGAGGACACCCTTTTCGAGGCCTTCCTGCACCAATTCCTTACCCAAAAGATAGGTCTGCGATTCATAGTAGATCTTCTCGAACGACACGCCCAAGCGCTTGTAGGTCACGTCGAAGCCGTCATACACCCATTGGTTCATCGTCTCCCACAGGTGGCGCACCTCGGGGTCGTTGGCTTCCCATTTGCGCAGCATCTCGCGGGCCTCCTGCATCAGCGTCGACTCGGCTTCGGCCTTTGCCTTGGCTTCTTCCTGTTCTTTCTCGCTCAGCTCAGCGAAATTGGCAGGCAGCAAGGTCTTCAACTCCTCTTTATATTTCTTGTCGAACAGCACGTAGAAGTCGCCGATGAGGTGGTCGCCCTTCTTGCCCGTCGACTCGGGCGTGCAGCCGTTGCCCCACTTCTGCCAGGCCAGCATGCTCTTGCAGATGTGGATGCCACGGTCGTTGACCAGGTTGACGCGCACCACGTTCTTGCCGTTGGCCTTCATGATTTCGGAAACGCTCCAGCCGAGGAGGTTGTTGCGGATATGGCCGAGGTGCAAGGGTTTGTTCGTGTTGGGCGACGAATACTCGATGACCACGTTCTTCCCCGAAACGGGCTTGCGGCCAAACGAGCGGTCCTCGTGGTTCGCCTTGAAGAAATCCATCCAGAACTTGTCGGAAATCAGCAGGTTGAGGAAGCCTTTCACCACCGTGAACTTGGCGATCATGTCCGATTCCTTGATCATCTCGGCACCCATCTCGTTGGCCAGATGCTCGGGGTTGCGCCCGGCCAGTTTCCCAAAGGGGAACACCACGATGGTCATATCGCCCTCAAACTCGGGGCGTGTCTTCTGGAAATTCACTTGCTGGACAGGCGGCTCCTGCCCGTATAAAGTCTTGAACGACTTGATAAACAATTCTCTCAGTACTTGCTCTAACATAACGATGAAATAATTTGGCACAAAAATAGCAAATATGCCCCAAACGGAGCGAAAAAAGCGGGAAAAATTGTTTGCAATAGGATTTTCTTTTCCCACCCTTTCTTTCCCTAATGAATATTTTCCCTATATTTGCGCTCAACAAAACTTAACGATGAGCGACATTGCAGCAGAATTGGCCAAACTTCACACACTGACAGGTGCTGACTATTCCCGACAGGTAGAGCGGATTGCCCGTTTAGGTAATTTCCATCCTGTTGAAGGAGAAAGTGGCATCTTTTCTACAGGTAGTGAGGGCGAAGGCAATTACGGCAATCTGCTCAACGCCGCACGTAAGGCCGTCACGCATGGGTACAAGGTTTATATCCTTCCCAATCCCAGCGGTATACGAACTCCAGATTTCATTTTTGAACGAAAAGGAACCTATCGCCCCTATGAATTGAAAACGATTACCGGAAGGGACTCGATTTCCAATCGGCTTGAAGAATCTATTGGACAATGCAATCGGGTTCTCATCCATTTGATGGTCAATTACAAAGCAAGCTTGTTGGCTTTTGGGGTAAAGCATTACTTTGAGCAAAACAAGAACGCAATAGAAGTGCTCATATTCAAAGGGCGCAAGAGTATTTCCGTTTCCAGAGAATTGACGCAGAGCAAATCATTCTATGGATTGTTTATGAAGAACTACTTTAAATAAACAAGAGTTGCCAATTGGCAACTCTGTTTACTTTGGGCAGTGTCGGTGTAGGCTTACCCCACGCGGAAAATACCGGATTAGTCATTTCTGACACTGCAAAAGTACAACAAATTTCGTTCCTCGCAACGCTTTTTCATACTTTTTTCCATATTTCCTACAAAAAAATACCATCCCGAACTTCCTAAGCCAACAATCCACATGGATTTGAACTTTTTTGTTCGTCATTCCCCGAAGTTTCCCTATATTTGCACTCACTAACCCGTCGCCCTCGCGGAAACACCTTGGCGACCCAAAAAGAACAAAAGACAGAACATACAACTGATTAAATAACATATTGATATAAAGCGTTTTTGCTTTTCAAGTGTACCTGAAATCGCCAAATTTCTTATCTTACTACACAAGAAAGCGGAAATGCTCACGGAGTATCCGTGGGCTTTCTTGTTTGTAGTAAGGGTTTTGGCGAACCTCAGGTATAGACAAAAGTTCACGGATTACATTTTTGGTACTTGAAAGGCGAAGCGCGACAAACGTCAAGCCTATGAGCACCAAGTTCTTCAACAATATCGAATCAACGCTGATGGACAAGTTCCACGGCATCGCCTCAGCCATGGCCAACTTCGACATCTTTCATGCCGTGGTTGGCTTTTTCCGTTCCTCGGGGTATTTCAAGCTTCGGCAGGAACTCTCCTCAACACAGGAAATCAAGATCCTTGTCGGCATCAACATCGACAACCTCTTCCGTCAGGCCCAAACCGCTGGGAAGATGTTTTTCGGCGACCGTGATGCGTCAATAGAACAGTACTGCGAGAGTTTCCTGCGCGATGTGCGCCAGTCGGACTACAGCAGCGACGTCGATGAAAGCATCCGCCAATTCAGCGAGGACATCGCCTCGGGCCGGCTGCAAATGCGCATCCATACCACCAAAGACCTCCACGCCAAGTTTTATCTCTGCCTTCCCAAGAAGCACTCCGAACATAGCGACGGCTGGGTCATCATGGGCAGCAGCAACATCAGCGCACAGGGACTGGGCATCAGCGAGCCGCCGCGCTACGAGCTCAACGTGGCCATGAAGGACTACGACGACGTGGCCTATTGCGAGCAACAGTTCCAGGAATTATGGAAGGTGGCCATCCCCATCACGATAAACGATGTGGAACGCATGATGGGCCGAACCCACCTCGCACCACAAGAGCAACAGCCATCGCCATACGAGCTTTACATGCGGATGCTCATCGACCACTTCGGTGCCCAAGTGGAAGACGATTTCATCCCTGTGTTGCCTCCAGGCTACGACGACCTAACCTACCAGCGTGACGCCGTAGTGCAAGGCTATGAAATCATGTTGCGTCACGACGGCTGTTTCATCGCCGACGTGGTGGGCTTGGGCAAGACCGTGATTGCCGCCATGATTGCGCAACGGTTTATTGCACAGAACGGAATTGGACGTATGGAAATACATAATTTTCAGAATTGAATAAAACTCATTATCTTTGCATTTCGAAATAATATTCAAAAACATGGAAGTAATAGATTTTTACACTGGTGAGAAAAAAGAAATCGTTTTACCCGAAGGATGTATGATGATAGAAGAAGACAAGCTTTCTTACGGCAATTATGCTTTAATTGATGACGATGAAGATGTTGAAGGCTTTAATGCAGAAATCATTGTAAATTTTTTTCCTAATAATCCAAAGCGTTTCTCTGACCTTCCGTTATATAAATCATCCAAAGAGGGTCAGTTCAAAGTTGTTGTCATTAAAGACAAATACTATGAATGGGTTAAACAAAAAAGACAGCAAAAACAAAACGACCAAAAAAGACAGCAGAATATCGCAAAACAACAAGCCATTTTTGATAAAAAAAGTCATTTAAGGCTGGAAGGTGATATTTATAGAAAGGAATCTGAAATACAAAAAGCCATTGATTCTTACATTTTAGCATTACAAGTAGAATACAAAACTGTAAATAAATGGTTTAAGCTATATTGTATTGATGAAGATCTTCAGTCACTGGATGGTTTGATTGCCATTTACCATAAACAGAATGATTTTGAAAAAGAACGAGAATGTATAGAAAGAGCCATATCGTTGGCTTCTTTGAACGATAGACATGAGAAACATCTTTCAATTTATAAACACAAACTTGGAAAACTACTTGGAATATACAAAGAAAAAGAGGTTCCGCCAGAATCACACATGAATGCTGTCTTTGACAAAATAAATCCAAAGGAACGAGGAAAGACATGGGACTATTTCAATAAACTGATTCGAAAGGCGCGGGCTGCTGATAACGAATTTGACTACAAAACAGCAGCAGAAATATATGAGAGATTAATCGCTGAAGGTTATAATGGCTTATACTGGACCTCTATGTACGATAGATTAATCGCAATATATTTCAATTTTAAATTATATGAAGATGAAGTAAGGGTAATCGAATTGGCTATCAATACATTTAAGACTTTAAAAGATGGTGCTATAAAAGCTTTATCCCATCAGTATGACAAACGTTTAGAACAATTGGAAAAAAGATTAGTTTCTGCACAAAAGAGATTAAAGAGTTGCAATAAAGAAAGCAAATGAGATATGCAAATAGAACAATCTTTGCACTTATTCATTGGATTTAAGGGATTTGGGGAGAATGAAAGAGAAAACGAATAATATTACCACAAGTACAGGTAAAACCATAGTAGGTTCGTATGAGGAACTACTTCAAATTATTCAGCAATCAATCAAACAACATAATGAAATACGATTTGTCAATTTGCTGATTATGTTCAAGGTAGACATATACACATTGTTAAGCAATATAGGCTTTCCCACGGATTCTTCTACGGATACTCTTTTTGTGGATTATCCAGTAATTATTGACTCTTTAGAATGCAAGGAGGCCGTATTCGATAAAATATCTTTTAATAAAGAATTCGTATCTCATATCACATCGGAATCAGAAATCGGAAGGTTAGCTTTTTTCGATTGTTTTTTCAATTGTGCGTCAGATTATTCTTTTCGATTGGAAGATACTAAATTAAATGAATTTGAAATGAATCACTGCACTTCGAATTCGAGTGTTTGTTTTGACGTTATTTGTTGTAGTGATAATTTCAAAATCAATGAAGTTGAAATAAAAGGGGCTTTGATATTTCGAAATTTTAGATTGTTGCAGAAAAAAGACACAGAACTATATCTGGGGGGAAAAGTTTGCCAAGATGTTAATTTTTTTAATTGTTCATTTTTCAAAAAAACAATAGTCAATGTTGAGACCGAAGGAAGTATTAAGTACGAGTACATTAATTATGACATCATGGAGAATGCGGACAATAGTTCAAAATTGTTACGTCAAGGTTCCATATGTATGAATGGGACAACTATTGGAAAACAATTAGTTTTTTTAAGTTGTAATATCGGGGCAATTGATTTGATTAATGTAACCGTAGAATCAATTAAAGAATTTGAACTTAGATATACTAAATTAAAAAACCAAGCGGCTACTATTTTGCGTAATGGAGCTAATCAAAGAAACGATGATATCGCCTATGCAAAATACACAGCCGATATATATGATGACTATCTGCGCTCTATTAGTGTTAGACCTTTTGAAAAGATGCTTCATTGGATTGATGCCTGCAATAAAGGCGATTCTGTAGATTTAAAGAAGATGGAGCACAGATACAAGTGGAAGAATTTTTGGAGGAAAATAATAGAACCATTTAGATTGATGGTTTTAAATCTTTTTTCGGAAGAAGGATTGCTTTTATGGTTAAACAAGTATTCTAACAATTATAATCGCAGTTGGTTCAGAGGCGTAATCTTTACAAGTGTCATGGCTTTCCTTGCATATTTTTTACTCAACTATTGTGGCATGAAACAACAATTCTTTGTAATTGACTGGAGTTTCAGAGGATTTGGCGAAGTTTTTGTCGGATATTTATCACTCCTAGATATTTTTAATCTAATCGGTGACAAACCAGAATTTGAATTAACTAATCTAGGAAAAACGTTGATGTTTATTTGCAAGATAATAATTGCATATGGAGAATGGCAAACAATCTATGCGTTTTATAAATACAAAAAATAAAACAAGCGAAGAAAGGCTGACTTTGTGGCGATACCGACTTCATGCTCAATACCTTCGATAAAAGCAAACGCCAGGACGACTATCTGGAAAGCGTGCTCGAACCGCTTTTCTTCGGCATCCTCAACACCGAGCCTGCCAAGCGCGAGCAAGTGTTCGGCAGGAATGGCCGGCAACAAGGTTTGGTGGAAAAATGGGCGGACATCCCTTACCTCAACGGTGGCCTTTTTGAACGTGATGACGTTGACAACCTGAGGATTGTGTTGCCCCGCTATCTTTTCTCCGACCTTTTCAGTTTCTTGGCCTCCTACAACTTCACCGTTGATGAGAACGACCCCGATGATGCCGAGATTGGCGTTGACCCCGAGATGTTGGGCAAGATCTTCGAGAGCCTGTTGGAGGACAACAAGGCCAAAGGCGCTTTCTACACGCCCAAGGAGATTGTGCGCTATATGTGCAAAGAGTCGCTGATAGCCTATCTGGTCTCAGCTGTAGAGACGCGCCATGGCACGTCTCAACAAGATGACAGCGACATCCGCACCTTTGTGGAACACCACGAGATGCAGCCCGAGTTGGAGCCTTGTCGCGACACCCTCTCAAAAGCCCTCCGCGAAGTGAAAATCTGCGACCCGGCCATTGGTTCAGGCGCATTCCCTATGGGCTTGCTGAACGAATTGTGGCGTTGCCGCGAGGCCCTGGGGACCGAGCTTTCGCGCCTGCAACTGAAGAAGGAGATTATCGAGAACAACATCTATGGCGTTGACATCGAGCGTGGTGCCATCGACATCGCCCGACTGCGTTTCTGGTTGAGCATCGTGGTGGACAGCGAAACGGCGGAACCTTTGCCCAACTTCGATTACAAGTTCATGCAAGGCAACAGCCTGATCGAGAGTTATGGCGGTTTCGACCTCAGCCGCATCGCGGGCAAGACCGTGGGTCGTCCGTCCACCTCCACGCAGTATGTGATTGGCCTCGACAGCGACCTGAGCCAGAAGAACCTGCAACGCCTGTTGCGCGAGTACTTCTCCGTCACCGACCATCAAAAGAAAGCCACCATGCGCCATGCCATCAACGCCGAGGTGAAGACCCTCATCCGCGAAAGCGTTGGCGGCACCCCGGCCTTCCTCGCTAAGTTAGACCAACTCGACCCTTCCGCCAACCAAGACTTCTTCCTTTGGCACACTTGGTTTAAGGACATCTTTGACAAGGGAGGGTTTGATATTGTGATTGGGAATCCGCCTTATGTCAGTGCCGTGGAAATGGCAAGAACAGAATATGAGAAGTTGATTTACAAGAAAAATTATCCACAAGCAACAGGCGCTTATGATATATATGTATTGTTTTTGCTCAGAGGGTTGATGATAACTAAGAATGTTTTCTTTTGGATTATCCCCAACAAGTTTTTGATTGCAGATTATGCAAAAAAGACAAAGGATTTATTGGAGCAAAAAGGACTTTATTCAAGTGTTGATGTTTCTGTGTTTAAGGTTTTTAAAAACGCAAGCGTTTATCCTATTATTTTGAGCGGTTCAAAACTCTTAGATAAAGATTTTTGTAAATATGCGCTGGATAAATACGATGATTTGTTACTCAATAAGGCCAAGCCAATTAATGAAATGACAGCTTCTTCTATATTAAAAGAATGTGGAATAGAAGTGTGCTCTGGGGCTACAGGATTTGAGGCCCAAATAATTAAGGAATATGTTGTAGATGGAGAAAGGGAGAATGTTATTCCATTTACAGTAAGTGGTAATATTGATAGGTATCAATATAATAATACTGATGTTCGATATATGAAATCAAAATACCATAAAGCATACATCAGAAAGGATTGTAATGTCGCAAATAGTAAGCTAAGAATGTGGATGTCTCCTAAGATAGTAATTGCAGGAATGACAAAAGTAATAGAAGCAACATACGTTGACACTCCTCTTGCTCTTGGAGTTGGTTCATATGCAATTACTGCATTCAATAATTATAGCCCTTATTATATAACGGGATTGCTGAATTCAAAATATACATCATACTATCTGCGTAGTAAATTTAAAGACAAACACCTTGCTGGTGGGTATTTGGCGATAAACAAATCAACCATCGAGCAGCTTCCATTTGTTAAAGCAGATAGTGCTACTCAGGAGCTTATTTCATCAAATGCAAAGAAAATCATACAATTAAAGAAGAATAGCCCTTATGCCGACACTTCTTCTTTAGAGCAAGAAATAGACCAAAAAGTATATGAGCTTTATGACCTTTCTCCTGAAGAAATTGCGGTGATTATAAAAAACTGAATCGGAATTAGTTTATTATAAAATGCTGATTTGTGGTTTGATTTAACCAATTGAAAACTAAAATGTCCAGTTTGTAAAATATGTGTACTTTTGCAATTGGAATAGATTTCCTCTTCATTTAGGAGGAAACTCAGTAATCAAACGGCATTTTTGGTAAAACACATGAATAGTATGAATAATAATGATGTTGAGCAATTTGTAAATGCTTGCCTTGAGGTGAGTTCTCCAGTATTCAGAAATAAAGCATTCTATGATCGAATACGAAATTTAGAGATAGATGACTATAGACTATATTATATGAAAGCGGCTTGTTCTTATTTTCAAGAATCAGCAGAAAAGTTTGCTAAAGAATACATTGAAAAAGCATTAAGTATGATAGAATCAGATATAAAAATAGGATTAAATTGTATCGGTTGTATCAAAACTAAAGATGAAAAAATACTTAATGCATTGATGGTTCCACAAAGCTTCTGCCAATTACTTGATGTAAAAGAATATTCTGTATTTCAACTCGCAGCGGAGATATATGCGGAATTGAGCGATTATGACAATAGTCTAAACATGTATAAGAAGTTCTACTATTTGGTTAATAAAGTGGCTGTATCAAAAGAATTGCAAGACAAGTCGGAAGCTATTGTTTACTCTTTTCGCAGTTACAGTATTCATCCACTAGAAGATTTGATTAATAATGAAATTACTTGTGTTCATCCTAGTAAAATGAACGATCCTTTTGACAGTATTGCAAGCTATTTGAGCGACCAAAAGAAATTAGAAAGACGGTGTTCTAAGATAAAGCACGTTAAACCCCAAAGTGATTGCTTTAAACATTTCACTATACGGAGTTTTTTCGCAAATAGAGAAACCTATTCAGATGATGATAACATCCTATTTAATAAGTTAATGTGGTCGCATTATGCAGATAGCCACAAAGGGTTTTGCGTGAAATATCGAATTAAAAATACAGCTTTTAAGCAGTTTGATGATAGTAATGAAGTATTTACGCGGCTTGTGCCCGTAAAATATTCAAGCGAAGAAATCAGCATTTCCGAAACACTAAACACCGACACTTCTTTTGCAATGAAAAACTCTGTTTGGAATCCAGAAAGTGAGGTGCGATTTGTGCATTTTTCGAGAGATTGTGACGAAGACCATAGCCCTATTATGCTAAACAAAAACATTACAATCGAAGAAGTAATTTTCGGACTAAACTGTTCTAAGGACGCCAAAAAGACAATTGATTCAATACTCAAAGGAAAATGCAAATTATCGGAAATCTATAATGACGACGAGAAAGATATCTATTCGTTAAAAAAACGAGATTATCCATCTAAATAAGGGTGCGTCAACCAAACCGTGTCAGCAGCGTTGTTTTTGACCAGCCAAGAGGCTGCTGTGGGACAAACTGGAGCATCCCTTTATTGGCAACCTCTTCACCCCATTCATTGGGTTAGAACGATGAAAAAGTACTATCTTTGCCTCGGAAAAAGAGCCACTAGATATGCAAGCAAACAGATTCAGTTATTATTGGTTGGATACATGGGTGCTGGCCAATGTGATACAATTGGCCACGCAAGACTTTTGCGCCCGCAACCTCAACCGCACCAACGATCCCTGCGGGCGGCAATACGACCAAATGACACAGGCGGCGCGCTCCGTCCCTGCCAACATCGCGGAAGGCAACTCGCGGCATTCCACCTCAAAGGAGACTGAAATGCGCCTCACGGATGTGGCTCGGGCAAGCCTTTCGGAGTTGGCTAATGATTACCTCAACTGGCTTATGCGGCACGAGTGCGCCCCTTGGTCGGTGAAATCGGAAGATCACAAAAGTGTCAGCAACATCCCATTAGACCGTCCAACCTACAAAGATGATGTGCAACACCAAAGCAGCATCCACATCCTAAGGCAGAAGCACAAGTTTGATACATGGCTTGCCTCGAAGGATTCATTGGTTGAGGCCAATTGTTTGCTTATCCTTTGCAATCGCCTCATCATGATGCTTGGCAAGCAATTAGAGAATCAGATGGAGACGTTCAAGGAAGAAGGTGGTTTTTCTGAGGCATTGTCAGCAGAGAGACTTGCCCGTCGAGCAGAGCAAAGCGCTCAAAATGATGCGCCACTTTGCCCCAAGTGTGGCAAACCGATGATTAAGCGCATGGCCAAAAAAGGCAAAAACGCCGGAAATGCTTTCTGGAGCTGCTCTTCCTATCCAAATTGTGATGGGACGAGAAGCTTAGGGGAGAGGTGACCCTCTTTCGGTTTAACGAATTTACGTTATTACGGAATACCGTTATTACGTTATATCGACATAAATGACAATTCTGAAGAACCGAAGCACTACTTCGGCAAGCCTCTTCACCCCATTCCTTTGCCGTTGCCATCGATATTGGGGCAAAGTCCAATCTGTTTTTTCCAATAGGCTATCGCAAGGTTCACAAAAAGAGTGCAAGCCTTTATCGACACTACCCATCAAAAAACAAGCCTCGCAAGAGGCTTTGTTTTTATCGCAGATACTACGAAAAATTTTTCTCCCCTCCCCTTGCGCCTTATCAAATTAATCCCTTATCTTTGCAGTCCGATGAAGTACCTAAACAAACCATCGGAAAAGATTATCGCCACGGAATCAATGGGTTCCACAAAATTAAATTTCCTACTTTTTCATATTGACGGTCGCGTTGTCGACCGTCTTTTTTTGTTCAAAAGCAACAATTAAACACATACGTCTATGTCAATGTCACTGAAAAACCGCAGCCTCATCTCCATCAACGACTACTCGCCTGAGGAGATATGCCACGTCCTCGACATCGCCGAGGATTTTGAGAAAAACCCGCGCCAGAACTCCTGACCACTATGATTACTTTTATCATTAGCCTCGCCGTCCTGATTCTGGGCTACTTGTTCTATGGGCGTTTCGTGGAGCGGGTATTTGGCCCCGACGACCGCGTGACACCAGCCATTGCCAAGCGCGACAACATTGACTTCATGGTGCTTCCCAACTGGAAGGTTTACATGATCCAGTTCCTCAACATTGCCGGCACAGGCCCCATCTTCGGTGCCATCATGGGCGCCAAGTTCGGTCCCGTGGCCTACCTGTGGATCGTCCTCGGCACCATCTTCGCCGGAGCCGTACACGACTACCTGAGCGGCATGACTTCGATGCGCAACGGCGGCGCAAGCCTGCCGGAAATCATCGGGAAGTACTTGGGCAAGTGGACGAAAAGCGTTGCGCTGGCCCTGACCTTGTTGACTTTGCTTGTCGGAGGCACCGTGTTTGTTTACTCTCCGGCAGCGATACTGCATCTGATTGGCGGCGACACCATGATGTGGGTCATCATCATCTTCGCTTACTATGTCATAGCCACGATGCTGCCCATCGACAAGATTATCGGAAAGGTTTATCCGGTGTTTGCCGTGGCGCTGGTTTTCATGGCCGTGGCGTTGATGATGGTGCTTTTCGTCAAGATGCCGCACCTGCCCGAGTTATGGAGCCATTTCTACGACATGGGCGCCAAAGCCGACCCCGAACATTGGACCGACCACATCTTCCCTGCCCTCTTCATCACCGTGGCCTGCGGTGCCGTGTCGGGCTTCCATGCCACGCAAAGCCCGCTGATGGGTCGCTGCCTGAAGACGGAACGCATGGGTCGCCGTGTCTTCTACGGCGCCATGGTGACCGAAGGCTTGGTGGCCTTGATTTGGGCCACGATAGGCATGTGGTTTTTCTACGCCGACCCCACGCCCGGCTACGACCTCATTGAAGGCTCCAACGGCTTCTCCACCTCGGCGCCGGCGGTGGTGCATCTCGTGAGCCGCGACTGGCTGGGGGCCTTCGGTGCCGTATTGGCCATGTTAGGCGTGGTGGCCGCACCCATCACCAGCGGCGACACCGCTTTCCGCTCCAGCCGCCTCATCGTGGCCGACTGGCTGAAAATCGACCAAACCCCAGTCCGCAAGCGTCTTTTCATCTGCCTGCCGCTTTTCGCCATCTCCATCGCCATGCTGGTGTGGCAGATAGCCAACCCTAACGGCTTCAACATCATCTGGCAGTACATGGGCTTCTTCAACCAAACCCTCGCCGTCTTCACCCTTTGGGCCTTGACCGCTTATTTGGTGCAAGAACGCAAATGCTTCTGGATCACCCTGATTCCGGCACTTTTCATGACCGCCGTCTGCTCCACCTACTTCTTCGTCTCGAAGCAGATACTCGGCCTGCCCATCGGCATCGGCTATCCGCTGGGCGGCCTTTGCGTGTTGGTGGCTATCGCGTGGTTCGCGGTGTGGTATCGGAAAACAATTACTAAAGCAAAACAAACATAACTACCAATTTTTATTACCTTTGCCGCCGAAACAACAACCTAACTTATAATGGGACAAAAAGAAGACAACCTTTTCAACAAAGCCAAAAAGAGCCTGAAGGTCAGGCTCAGCCTCGTGATGCTCCTCATTGTCGGCATCGTCTTTGCCGGCATCGGCCTAATGGTGTATTTCTACGTCTTGAAAGAGGAATCGCACCCCTTGGCTGGCCCCGTGTTCGTTGGCCTGCTGATCCTGGGCCTCGCCATGATCGTGTTTCTCATGGTTCGCTCCGCCCGCAACATGAAGGAACTTGGCGAAATCACTGCCGTGAAGGAACGCATGGAGAACGAATTGGAGATTGCCAAAGGCATCCAAATGTCGATGATCCCCAAGATCTTCCCGTCCTATCCCGAGCGCAGCGACATCGACATCTTCGCCTCCATCGTCCCGGCCAAGGAAGTGGGCGGCGACCTCTTCGATTTCTTCATCATGGACGAAAAGCTCTACTTCTGCATCGGCGACGTGAGCGGCAAGGGCGTTCCGGCTTCCTTGGTGATGGCCGTCACACGCAGCCTTTTCCGAACGTTGGCCGCCCATGAGAAGAGTCCCGGACGCATCGTCACGGCAATGAACGAAAGCATGTCGGACATGAACGAGAGCACGATGTTCGTCACATTCTTCTGCGGCGTGCTCGATATGAAGACTGGCCATTTGCGCTACTGCAACGCGGGCCACAACGCCCCTGTGCTTCTGAATACCGCAAAGACACCACTTCCCGTGGTGAGCAACGTGCCGCTCGGAATCGTTGCCGGCACAGCCTTCCAAGAGCAGGAAACCGACCTGAAATACGACGACACTCTTTTCCTCTACACCGACGGCGTCACCGAGGCGGAAAACGCCAAGCACGAACTGTTCGGCGAGGAGCGTATGATCAATGCCTTGTCGGAGCTCAAGGGTTCGAAGGCGCATTTGGAGGAAATGCAGAAGGCCATAAGCGATTTCGTTGGCAACGCTCTGCAGAGCGACGACATCACAATGCTCTTCATCCACTACCTGAACGAAGAGACTCCCGATACTTCAGAGCGTCATCTCCTCATTCATAATGACATACAGCAGATTCCACAGTTGGCTGACTTCGTGGAGACCATCGCTGAGGAAAAGCACCTCGACCACAGCCTCACCCTCAGCCTGAACCTCGCCTTGGAGGAGGCCGTAACCAACGTCATCATGTACGCCTACCCCGAAGGCACCGACGGCCTGGTTGACATCGAGGCCATCATCCGCGAACATTCGCTGTCGTTTGTCATCAGCGACAGTGGCCAAGCCTTCGACCCCACCGCCCAGCCCGATGCCGACGTTTCGCAAAGCATCGAAAATCGGCAAGTGGGCGGCTTGGGCATCTATCTTGTCCGCAGCATCATGGACAACGTAAGCTATGAGCGCAACGGCGGCAAAAACATCTTATCAATGACTAAAAACATCTAACACCATGGAAATCAACATCAATACTCAAGGAAAAGAAACGGTGGCCACTCTCTGTGGCCGATTAGACACACTTGCCGCCCAAGAATCGGCTGCACAGTTTGAAGCCCTCCAAGAGAAAGCCAGAGGAACGGTCATCCTCGACTGCTCGAAACTGGAGTACATTTCCAGTTCGGGTCTACGGCTCTTCCTCACCCTCCGCAAGGCAGCCGACACCAAGGGCGGGAAAGTCGTCGTCAAAGACCTCAGTGCCGACGTGCGCAACGTCTTCATGATTACGGGCTTCATGAATCTATTCGAGTTCCAATGATGCTGCTGTCCGAGAACCTACTTCTTCTGGCCTCCCTGCTGGTGTTTGTGACCATCTTGGTCTCCAAAGTAGGCAGCAAGTTGGGTGCACCTTCCTTGCTGGTTTTCCTGCTATTAGGCATGTTGGTAGGCACCGATGGCATTGGCCTGCGCTTCGACAACTACGAGGTGGCAGAATCCATCGGCCACTTTGCTATGACCATCATCATGTTCACGGCCGGATTAGAGACCTCCTTCGCCGAAACGCGGCCTGTCATCAAGCAGGGTATCGTCCTTTCCACGTTGGGTGTCTTGTTTACCGTCGTCCTGACGGGTCTGTTCATTTGGATTACCTTTGGGCGCGTTGACAATCTGCCCGTCTTGGCGTGTCTACTGCTGGCCGCCGTGATGGGGTCGACCGACTCCGCCTCCGTCTTCTCCGTCCTTCGCGAAAAGAAGCTGCACCTTAGGGAAAACCTCAGCCCCATGCTGGAATTGGAATCCGGCAGCAACGACCCCATGGCCTACATGCTCACCATCATCTTGGTGAAAATGCTTACCACGGAGGAGTTGCTCGCCAACGGGCCTTTGTCATTAGCCATGTCAGTCCTTGCGGTCATGGCCATCCAGATTGTCGTGGGCTTGGCCATAGGCATCGCCATGGGATTTGCGACGAAGTGGCTCCTCGACCGCGTCAGTTTTCCCAGCTTCGCCCTTACCGCCATCCTGATTCTCAGCGTGGGCTTCTTCACCAACGGCATTGCCTCCAAGTTGCACGGTAACGGCCTGCTGGCACTCTATGTGGCCTCCATCATCATCGGCAACAAAGCCCATCTGAAGCAGCGAAAAGAGATGCTCCATTTCTTTGACGGGCTTACATGGCTCATGCAACTCACCATGTTCCTCATGTTAGGCTTGCTGGCTCGCCCCTCGCAAATGCTGCCGTTGATTCTTCCGGCGCTTCTGATTGGCCTGTTCATGATGTTGGTGGCGCGTCCGGCCAGCGTCTATCTGTGTCTGCTGCCGTTCAAAGACATGTCTTTCAAGGCCAAGACATTCGTCTCGTGGGTTGGCATGAAAGGCGCCGGCCCCATCCTTTTTGCCCTCTGTCCCGTGATTGCCGGCTTGGAAAACTCGTCGGAAATGTTCAACATCGTGTTTCTGATCACGCTATTCTCCTTGCTGCTCAAAGGCCTGTCGTTAGGCAAGATGGCCAAGATTCTGAATCTCAGTTATGACGAGGCTCCTCATGTGGAGACTTTCGGGATAGAGATACCGGAAGAGATGGGAATGACGCGCGACCATGTGGTCACGCCAGAAGACCTCACTTCGGGGGCGACGCTGCGCGACCTGCATCTGCCTCATGGCATCCGCGTGATGATGGTCAAACGCGAAAGCCAGTTCCTCGTTCCGCACGGCAGCATGGTGCTTCATCCCGGCGACCATCTGATTATCCTCATGGGAGATTCCGACGATTGACCATTAATATATGGACAAAGTAGACGGCAAACATTTGTTTGTTCAACGGCCAAAAAAGCGCCGTTTTGCCCATCGTGCGACGCGGGAGGCCGAAGGAAAAAAGATTTCGGCGGGAACAGCGCCATAACCAAAAATTCCCTATTTTTGCGCCTTCAAAATACAGAACCCAACAACATCACCGATAGCAAGCAAATTTCTGACCGGCGCAACGAAGAAACCCCAATAAAATTTGGAGGTTTCGAAAATTTGTATAAACACACACATTCTTATCGCCCATCACCTCTATAATTTTGCGCGCAGGCGCGGGCGTTAATCTACGACTTTTTCCAGCAAATTGTTCAGGGCGATTGTTTCATCGCCTCAGAATGTTATTGACCCCAGTCAATGGCTCCAACCGACGCGCGGAGAGGCTATCAGCGGGTGCGGACGGTGCAAAACAATGCTCGGAGAGGCTGTCGGAGGCCTCGGACGACGCGAAGCGACGCAGGGTTTGGGTCTTCAAAATGTCACTTTGTTTGTTACCGCAGGCAGCACTTCGTTTCGAACCTACGTCTACGAAAAAATTTTATCCCCTCCCCTTGCGCCATATCAAATTAATCCCTTATCTTTGCAGTCCGATGAAGTACCTAAACAAACCATCGGAAAAGATTATCTGCACGGAATCAATCGGTTCCTTCACTTTGAATTTCCAACGTTCTCATATTGGCGGTCAAACTGTTGGCCGTCTTTTTTTTTGTTCAAAAACAACAAGTAAACACATACGCCTATGTCAATTTCATTGAAAAACCGCAGCCTCATCTCCATCAGCGACTACTCGCCTGAGGAAATCTGCCACGTCCTCGACATCGCCGAGGATTTTGAGAAGAACCCGCACCAGAACCTCCTGAACGGACGCATCATCGCCTCGCTCTTCTTCGAGCCTTCAACCCGCACACGACTCAGCTTCGAGACGGCCATCCAGCTCCTTGGCGGCAACGTCATCGGCTTCAGCAGCACCGCCGGAACGAGCATCCAAAAGGGAGAATCGCTCGCCGACACCATCACGATGGTGGCCAGCTATGCCGACCTCATCGTCATGCGCAACCCCATCGAAGGCTCGGCACGCTTCGCCTCCGAGGTGTCGAAAGTGCCGGTCATCAACGCGGGCGACGGCGCCAACCAGCACCCCACGCAGTGCATGCTCGACCTCTACAGCATCCGCAAGACGCAAGGCACGCTCGAAAACCTTGAGATCACCCTCGTGGGCGACCTGAAATATGGCCGCACCGTCCACAGCCTCGTCGAGGCCATGTGCAACTTCAACGCCAAGTTCAACTTGGTCTCGCCCGTCGAGCTGAAGCTGCCGAGCGTGGTGAAACAACACATCAAGGACCGCAACCTCGAATACCACCAATACACTGAGCTGGAGGACGCCATCCCCCACTCCGACATCATCTACATGACCCGCATCCAGCGCGAGCGCTTCCCCGACCCCGAAGAATACGAGAAGGTAAAGAACTCCTACGTGCTGCGCAACGCCATGCTGGAGAACTCGAAGCCCAACTGCCGTGTGCTGCACCCGCTGCCGCGCGTCAACGAAATCCACGTCGACGTCGACGCCAATCCGAAGGCCTACTACTTCCAACAGGCCCAGAACGGCGTTTATGCCCGTCAGGCGCTTATCGCATCAATTCTAGGGCTGAAATGAACCCGCTTTGCGTCACTGCGAGGCACGAAGCAGTCCATTGCAACAAGCTTTATCTCTGGATTGCTTCGTCGTTCCTCCTCGCAATGACGAAACACAACAATCAAACAGTTAAACAACCAACATTCAACATACAGACATGGAAAAAAGAAAAGAGCTAGTCGTGTCAGCCATTGAGAATGGCACCGTCATCGATCATATCCCCGCCGACAAGGTGCTCCAAGTCGTCAAGATCTTGGGTTTGGAGAAAGTCAGCAACCCCGTCTACGTCGGCATCAACGTCGAAAGCAAGAAATACGGCACCAAGGGCTTCATCAAAGTGTCAGACAAGTACTTCGCCCCCGCCGACTTCAACAAGATCGCACTCGTGGCCCCCACCGCCTCCATCATCGAGATCAAGGAGTTTGAGGTCATCCGCAAGCAAACCGTCAGCATCCCCGACAGCATCGAGCGCATCGTGAAGTGCTTCAACCCCAACTGCGTGACCAACAAGGAGCACGACGTGCCGACCAAGTTCAAGGTCATCAAGGACACCGAAGGCAACTTCAAGCTGCACTGCCACTACTGCGAGAAGAACACGACGCCGGATAAGCTGGAATTCATTTAATCATGAAAAAAACCGGAATCATCATCGCCATCGTTGTGGGTGTCGTCCTCCTTTGGGGCATCGGCGCCTACAACGGCTTGGTGAAAAAGCAAGAAGCCGTCACCAAGGCCTGGAGCCAGGTGGAGAACGTCTACCAACGCCGTGCCGACCTTGTTCCCAACCTCGTCGCCTTGGTGAAGAATTATCAGGAATACGAGCAAGCCACGCTCATCGCAGTGACTGAAGCCCGCACCAAGAAAGCATCTGCCGCCACCGTCAACATGGAGAACTACACCGAGAGCGACCTACAGAACTTCCAAACCGCCCAAGACGAACTGGGCGAGTCGCTGAACCGCCTCATCGTCTCCATCGAGAACTACCCCGACCTGAAAGCGAGCGACAACTACCAAGCATTGCAAACCCAACTGACAGGCTGCGAGAACCGCATCCTCACCGAGCGCCAACGCTTCAACGAAACGGCAAAAGCCTACAACCAAAGCATCCGCCGCTTCCCGACCAACTTGATTGCCAAACTGTTCGGCTTCGAGAAACGGCCTTATTTTGAGGCTGACAACGGGGCTGACAAGGCTCCAGCGACATTCTGATTCGCGTTGGACATAATGAAAATCGGGCGGAGACCACAATGGTTTCCGCCCGATTTTTCTTTCATGAACCCATATCACGCAAGCCTTTCAATCCGGCAATGATGCTGCTTGCTGTCGCGATCGTAGGTGATGCCCACAAGCAACAGGTTGTCGGCATATTGCGCCACCTTGGCAGGGTATTGTTTGCGTTTGATTTGCTCGATGGCGGTATCAACGGCCTTGTCGTATTTCAGCTCGATGACGACGGCAGGTTTGTCGACATTCTTGCGCGGCATGAGCACCAAGTCGGCAAAACCCTTGCCCGTGGCATACTCGCGGTGAATGATGTAATCATTGGAAGCATAGTAGTATGCGATGCTCAACACGCAGGCCAACGAGTTCTCATCGTTGTAGCTCAAGATGCTCGTGTTCTCGTCGTGGGCGGCATCCACGCCAGGCGCCACGGCTTCCTCGTCGCCTCGGAGTGTGGCCTGCAGCAATTGCTTGGATTTCTCAATCGCATCGGCGACATATTTCCAGTTGTTCATCTTCACGGCGTTGACCATCTCACCTGCCACCTCGCGATTGGGTATGTAACATTCGCTCTCCTTCCAATCGTATGAAAGGTAGCCCAGGTGGATCAACACCGTCAGCACGTCGTCCTTCGAATGGATCACCGACATGTCGTTTTGGAAACCCGTAGGATCCACCGCACAGCGTTCTCCCGCAAGCATTTGGACGATGTCGTCCTTCAGTCCTTCATAGTTCATTGAGATATAATGCGCCACGGCATCGTATGCTCCCGTAGTTGCCCAATAGCTGCGGCAACGACGGCTTCTGAGGGCTTGCATCACCGAATTGGGGTTGAAGATGGACTGTTCGTCGCCAATTTGGTAGCCGTCGTACCACTTCTCCAATTAGTCAAAATCCATGCGATGTCTTTCGGCAAGGGCTTCCACCTCTTCTTTGGTGAATCCGAAATAAGGAGCCATATCGACTGGCTCCACCATCGAATACTCGATAAAGTTGTTCAGCGCCGACTCCGTCTTGTATTTCTTGATCGGCAAAATGCCTGTCATGTAAACCCCGGCAAACACCTGAGGCGAATTGCTCCCCTTGAACATCCGACGCAGCCAGCTGACATATTCGTCCATGGCATGTGTGCCTGCCTTAAACTCGCGACAGATGGCATCCCACTCGTCGATGATGAAGATGAACGGCTGGCGGCTTGAATCCACGACACGAATAAGGTAGGCCATCAGGTCGTCATCGTCCTTAAGTGGAACGTCTGGATAGGCTTCGTGGATGTCGTCCTTCAATTCTTTTTGCACATGGGCCATGATGCTGTCGTCCTTGAAACGTGTGGTGAAATTGGTCAGGTCGAGATAAATGACAGGGTATTTGTTCAAGTGCTTCTCAAACGAAGGGTCGGAGGCAATCGAAAGATCAGCGAAAAGATGGCGCGAATCGCACGATTGGTCGTAGTAGGCGCACAGCATCTTGGCGGCCACCGACTTGCCAAAACGACGGCTACGCGACACGCAACTGAAACGCCGCTCTGTGTAAAGCGAATTGTTGACAATGGCAATAAGGCCAGACTTGTCAACATACTCACCGTTTCTTACACTCTGGAATCCGAAATTTCCCAAATTGATATATGCGCCCATAACATCCTTGATTTTGGCGCAAAGATAGGAATATTTTTACGAACATTCCATGACAAAGATGAAATTACGGGGCTTCAACCCTCTCACCAGCCTGAATTTGAGCAACATTCTGGCAAATCACCGCAAATTTGCGGCGAAAATGAGAATTTATCACCGCATGACACTATTCGAAAAATCAAGATACCTATCCTTGAAATAGACAAACGGAGCATTTTCATTTTGGGGACAAATCTCCAAAGTCTTCTCAATGAAATCTTCCAATGTAACGGATGTTATTTTATACTGAAATTCAGGCTTCAATTCTTCTTTCAATGACTTTACCTCTTCTTTTGTCGTTGGATGTTGGGCTGGAGCAAGAACAACAGAATAACAATTGTTGGCTCCTTCCAAAACTCTATAGCATTCAGCAAGCAAAAAATTTCTATATATCTGACTAATAGGCTTTTTGTTATTCAACAATTCCTCCTCCGATTCCTTCTTAAACTCAGCCAGTCGTTTTATCCACTCCTTATGAAGCATGGTTTTGCTCGCACTATTGGTTCCTAATACATCAGTATACTTTGTCTCAATCGCAATAAATGATTTCTTTCCCTCTTTGTCAATGTATCGGATGATTGCATCCATCGCAGTTTTGTCATTGAGATAATTCTCAATATCCGTATGCAAGTATTCCAGTTCTACTTTCTCCACTTTTTCGATACCTATATCAGAAAAAATCGCTCGAAATATGGAACTCACTTCCTTCCCCTTACCTTTTTCCAACATTTCCATGAATGGACAAAACAAGTTGAAAGCCATCGGTTGACTAGAAAGGAGATTGTTAAAGAGTCTATATTCGTCAAAAGTTTCGTTATTCTGTTTATGATTAACACGGCCTTTCGCATATTTGAAAGCGAAGTCGTTTACAAAATTATGCCCCGTATTCTCACCATCGACAATCATGTTGATTTGGAGTTTCTTGGAAGAACGATAAGGTCCAACACCCATTTCCCATCCATTTTTTTCACGGAAACAACTTTGCAGTTTCCTACATTGCTCCGTAAACTTTCTAATACTCAACGTTTTTGTATCTGTCATTACTGTATTTGTTTTGAGTTTTTTAATTCGTTGTTTGAAAGAATTATCAGCCGATTCAATCGCCTCTATCTGGAACTTGTAGCACCAAAACTCGCCTTCAGGACCATTTTGGACATCCAAGTCCAGACCAAGATGCGAAGCCTTCATACGATAAAAGTCGGCAGTTTCCTTATTCATCTCCACGGCATATTCATCACAAATCCACTCCCCATTATTATTGCGGATTAAGTGCCATTCGCTTCCTCTCAATTCATCTTTCATACCAATTCCAATTGAGGTACATTAATTATCTCTATTTCTTCACTATCCCCTTCCTTTGAAGGAACAGAAAGTCGCACTTCGTCGTCTCTCATATCATTGGAAACCAACAATGTCAAAGGGTAGATTGAGTTTTCATCATTCAATACTGGATAACCTCTCTCATCAAAACTTGACATAAAAGCAGAATCAATTCCATATACATAAATGCTCTTCCCATCCGATTCCATTCTATGATTATTACTTGGATCCAATAATGCGTCAAAGGAATCCCCCTGAGTTAATTCCATTCCGTAAATCAAAAACGGAGCAGCATCACATGACTTTGACAACAACCTCATTGTTCTTGCATTGGCATACAGATTCAATGCGTAATCCGCACTATGCAACCTATGGAAATCAATCTCAAACTCTTTAATTACATCGCGAAACCTAACTTCATCTTTTATACGCCGTCCGGTCGCATCGTATTCCGAAGGGTCAAAACGATATGTTTCACTTAATTCAAATTCCATATAACTCTATGATTTTCATTAGCAAAACAATAAACTATCATATCATATTCATTCAATTCTATCATTGACCAGTTTTGCAAAAATACACTTTTCCGATAAATTATGGCCTACAAAAACACACTTTTCCGATAAAATTCACCCCTCAAAAACACACTTTTCCTATTAAATCCACTTTTTGAACAAAAAATGCACCAAATTTGGTGCATTTTTGTTCAAATTTTGCACCTTTTTTGGTGCATTTTCCGTTTTAATCGGGTATAAACCTGAAAATCAAGCCTGTGCAGTGGGAGTTCCTATCGGGAATTGGGCCACGTTGCTGCCCAAGTCCTGGATGGTGCCAAACTGCTGCTCGTATTTGGCAATGTTGTCGGCCAAAGCCTTGTAGAGACGCTTGGCATTCAGCGGGTTCAAGATTACTCTCGAACGCACCTTGGCCTTGGGCGTGCCAGGCATCATTTGGGCAAAGTCGACGATAAACTCATTGGGCGAATGGGTGATGATAGCAAGGTTGCTGTATTTGCCCTCGGCCACTTCGTCGCTGATTTCGATGTTCAGTTGGTTCTTCTGGTTGTTTTCCATATTCTTTTTCATTTAAAAAGCGGGGACAGCCGAATGGCCATCCCCGCTTCGGTTTAACTAAATCAATTGTTAGCCTTGGCTTGCAGTTCCTCGTATTCGTCCATGGAACCCACAATCAAGTCTTCGTATTCGCGCAGACCTGTACCGGCAGGGATCTTGTGACCGACGATCACGTTCTCCTTCATGCCGAGCAGGTAGTCGCTCTTGGCAGCGATGGCCGCGTTGGTCAGCACCTTGGTGGTCTCCTGGAAGGAGGCTGCCGAGATGAAGCTGTCGGTAGCCAAAGCGGCGCGGGTGATGCCTTGCAGCACCTGGGTGGCCGTGGCCGGTTGGGCCGGACGCACCGTAGGCAGAGCCAAGTCCTTACGTTTCAGCGACGATTCCTCCTCGCGCAACTTCATGGCCGACACGATTTCGCCCTTCTGGAGCTTCTCGGAAGCGCCATTATCCTCAACGAAGAACTTGCCATAGATGTCGTCGTTCTCGGCTTGGAAGGTCAACTTGTTGACCAATTCGCCTTGCAGGAAGCGGGTGTCGCCCGGGTCGATGATCTCGACCTTGCGCATCATCTGGCGCACAATGACCTCAAAGTGCTTGTCGTTGATGACCACACCTTGCTGGCGGTAAACGCTTTGTGCCTCATTGACGATGTATTCCTGGACCTTCATCGGACCCATGATTTGCAGGATGCTGTTGGGGGTGATCACACCTTCCGAAAGCGGTTGGCCTGCCTTCACGAAGTCGCTCTCCTGGGCTAAGATCTGCTTTGAGGTCGGGATGAGGTAACGACGCTCTTCGCCTGTCTTGGCCGTCACGACGACCTCACGGTTGCCGCGCTTCAGTTTCTTCTCGAGATGGACGATACCGTCGATTTCGGAAACCACGGCGGGGTCGATGGAGTTGCGGGCTTCAAACAGCTCTTGCACACGCGGCAGACCGCCAGTGATATCGCCGCCACCCGAAACGTTACGCGGGATGCGCACCAATTGGTCGCCAGCGGTGATTTCCTCGCCTTCGTCGACAACGACGTGGGCATCCACAGGCAAGTCGTAGGAAACCAAGGTCTCGCCGTTCTCGTCAACGATGTCGATGAGCGGGTTCTTGGCACCTCTCCTACCCTCGATGATTACACGCTCATCGAAGCCAGTCTCGGCGATGGTCTCTTTACGGTAGGTCACGCCTTCAATCACGTTTTGGAAGCGCACCTTACCGCTATATTCGGAGATGATCATGGCGTTGTAGGGGTCCCATTCACAAATCTTGTCGCCCTTCTTCACCTGGTCGCCAGCCTTGAAGAACAACTTGGCGCCATAAGGGATGTTGGTCGTCATCAAGACGACATCGGTATGGTTGTCGTGCAGCTTCATTTCAGCCGAACGACCGATGACGATCTGATACTGGTCGCCATCCTTGTCGACCTCAACCGAACGCAATTCGTCGATTTCGAGATAGCCGTCATACTTGGCTTCGGTGCTGTTGGCCACCAAGCCCTTCGAGGCCTTACCACCAGAGTGGAAGGTACGCAGGGTAAGCTGAGTGCCAGGCTCGCCGATGGACTGTGCAGCGATGACACCCACGGCCTCACCTTTTTGCACCAGCTTGCTCGACGACAGGTTGCGGCCATAGCAGTTGGCGCACACGCCACGCTTCGACTCGCAAGTGAGCACCGAACGGATCTCGACGCTTTCGAGCGGCGACTCGTCGATGGCCTCAGCCAAAGTCTCGTTGATTTCCTGACCGCTGGCCACGATGAGTTCGCCCGTCTGGGGATGGAACACGTCGTGCAAGGCCACACGACCAAGGATGCGATCATATAATAAGGAGTGCTTGCCTGGCTCCTTGATTTCCTCGCCACGCGAGATGGTCATGCCACGGAGCGTGCCGCAGTCCTTCTCGGTGATGATGACATCGTGGGCCACGTCGACCAAACGGCGGGTCAGGTAACCAGCGTCGGCAGTCTTCAAAGCGGTATCGGCCAAACCCTTACGGGCACCGTGTGTGGAGATGAAGTATTCCAACACCGACAGACCTTCCTGGAAGTTCGAAAGAATCGGGTTCTCAATGATTTCAGAGCCGCCCGAGCCAGCCTTCATAGGCTTGGCCATCAGGCCTCTCATGCCGCACAGCTGCGACACCTGAGCCTCAGAACCACGAGCACCTGAGTGAAGCATCATATACACAGGGTTGAAGCCTTGGTCGTCGCTCGACAACACCTTCATCACCTCTTGGGTCAGCTTGGCGTTGACGTCGGTCCAAAGGTCGACGATCTGGTTGTAACGCTCGTTGGGACCCATGAAGCCCATCTTCTCGTATTCACGGATTTGGGCCGCTTGGGCATTGGCATCGCCAATCAGGTTGCCCTTCATCTCAGGAACGAGCACGTTACCCAAGTTGAACGAAAGGCCGCCCTTGTAGGCTTGGTAGTAACCCATGTTCTTGATGTCGTCGAGGAACTTGGTTGTGACGGCGGTGCCTTCCATACGCACCATGTCGCCAACGATCGTACGCAACGACTTCTTGGTCAGCAGTTCGTTGATGAATCCGTGACCTTCGGGCACCACTTGGTTGAAGATGACGCGACCCACAGTGGTCTCCACCAACTTCTTGACCAGTTTGTCGCCTTCGCGCACGTTGACACGCACCTTGATGACGGCGTGCATGTCGGCGCGACCCTCATTGTGGGCAATAATGACCTCTTCGGGGGAATAGAACGACATGCCCTCGCCCTTCACCGGGTGGTCGGGCGTGCTCTTGCGAGGCTTGGTGATATAATACAGACCCAGAACCATGTCTTGCGAAGGCAGCGTGATAGGGGCGCCATTCGACGGGTTCAGGATGTTGTGCGAAGCTAACATCAGGATTTGGGCCTCCAAAATGGCAGCGTTGCCCAACGGCACGTGGACAGCCATCTGGTCACCGTCGAAGTCAGCGTTGAAAGCCGTACACACCAACGGGTGTAGACGGATGGCCTTACCTTCAATGAGCTTGGGCTGGAAGGCCTGAATACCGAGACGGTGCAGCGTAGGAGCACGGTTCAGCAGAATCGGGTGGCCTTTCAGGATGTTTTCGAGGATGTCCCAAACGACGGGATCCTTGCGGTCCACAATCTTCTTGGCCGACTTCACGGTCTTGACGATACCGCGCTCGATGAGCTTGCGGATCACGAACGGCTTGAACAGCTCGGCGGCCATGTCCTTAGGCAGACCGCATTCGTTCATGTTCAAATCGGGACCGACCACGATAACGGAACGACCGGAATAGTCGACACGCTTACCAAGCAAGTTCTGACGGAAACGTCCTTGCTTACCTTTCAAACTGTCACTCAACGACTTGAGCGGACGGTTCGAGTCAGTCTTCACAGCACTCGACTTGCGCGAGTTGTCGAACAACGAGTCGACGGCCTCTTGCAACATACGTTTCTCGTTACGCATAATCACGTCGGGAGCGTTGATTTCAATCAAGCGCTTCAGACGGTTGTTGCGGATGATGACACGACGATAGAGGTCGTTCAGGTCGGAGGTGGCGAAACGTCCACCATCCAACGGGACCAGCGGGCGCAGCTCAGGCGGAATCACTGGCACCACCTTCACGATCATCCATTCGGGGCGGTTCTCGATATGCGTGTTGGCCTCGCGGAAAGCCTCAAACACTTGCAGGCGTTTCAGCAGGTCTTGCTTACGCTGCTGGGCCTTCACCTCATTGGCTTCGGCACGCAAGCGGTTGGCTTCCTCGTCGATGTTGAGGCGCGACAGCAGGTCATAAATGGCCTCGGCACCCATCTTGGCGACGAACTTGTTCGGGTCGTCGTCAGGAAGGTATTGGTTCTCGATCGGGATCATCTCCATCAGGTCGAGATACTCTTCTTCCGAGAGGAACTCCAGCTTGGTCACCTTACGTCCGTCGTTGTCGTTCGGAATCGCTTGGCCTTCCAAGATACCGCCTTGAATCACCACATAGCGTTCGTAATAGATGATGGCATCGAGTTTCTTGGTGGGGATACCAAGCAAGGCGCCAATCTTGTTGGGCAGCGAGCGGAAATACCAAATATGGGCGACGGGCACCACCAGGGAGATGTGGCCCATGCGCTCACGTCTGACCTTCTTCTCGGTCACTTCCACGCCGCAATGGTCGCAGATGATGTTCTTGTAACGGATGCGCTTGTACTTTCCGCAGTGGCACTCCCAGTCCTTCACAGGGCCGAAAATCCTCTCGCAGAACAGACCGTCGCGTTCGGGCTTGTAGGTGCGGTAGTTGATGGTTTCGGGTTTCAACACCTCGCCGTGCGAACGGGCAAGGATCGATTCCGGCGAAGCCAAACTCACCGTAATGCTAGCGAAGTTGCTATTTACTATATTGTTAGTTGCCATATTTCAGAATTTTACAAGCGTTATCAATTCAAGACTTTACCATCCTTATCCTTGAAGGTGATCTCAAGACCCAAGCCACGAAGCTCGTGGATCAACACGTTGAACGATTCGGGGATGCCCGGAACAGGCATGTTGTCGCCCTTGACGATGGCTTCGTAAGCCTTGGCACGACCGTTCACGTCGTCCGACTTCACGGTCAGGATCTCTTGCAGCACGTTGCTGGCTCCGAAGGCCTCCAAGGCCCAGACTTCCATTTCACCGAAACGCTGGCCGCCAAACTGTGCCTTACCGCCCAAAGGCTGCTGCGTAATCAGCGAGTAAGGTCCAATCGAACGGGCATGCATCTTGTCGTCGACCATGTGGTGCAACTTCAGCATGTAGATGTAGCCCACAGTGGCAGGCTGGTCGAAAGGCTCGCCCGTCTCGCCATCGTAAAGCTGCATACGTCCGTTGGCAGGCAATCCAGCCTTGGCCATGTATTCATTGATTTCGTTCAAGGTGGCACCGTCGAAGATAGGCGTGGCAAATTTCAGTCCAAGTTCGTGTCCGGCCCAGCCCAAAACGGTCTCGTAAATCTGACCGAGGTTCATACGCGAAGGCACACCCAAGGGGTTCAACACGATGTCGACCGGAGTGCCGTCGGCCAAGAACGGCATGTCCTCGGCACGGACGATCTTCGACACGATACCCTTGTTGCCGTGACGACCAGCCATCTTGTCGCCGATCATCAGTTTGCGTTTCTTGGCCACATACACCTTGGCCATCTGAACGATGCCGTTCGGCAACTCGTCGCCAACGCTGGCCACATACTTCTCACGGTTGTATTTGCCTTCGATTTCCTTGTGCTTCACCGTATAGTTGTCGATGATGGCACCGATCATCTTGTTCACCTTTTCGTCAGAGGTCCACTTGTTGGGGTTGACCGACATGTAGTCGATGTCATAGAGGGCCTTGGCCGTGAACTTGGCCTTCTTGGGAATGAGGTTCTCCTTGAAGTTGTTTTGCACGCCCGTCGAGGTACGACCGTTGAGCAAGGTCATCAGCTTCTCCACCAGCACATCCTTCAAGGCGTCCAAGTCCTTCTTGCAGGCGGCATCAATGCGGGCGATGTCCTCCTTGTCCTTGGCGCGGGCCTTGCGGTCCTTTTGCAGACGCGAGAAGAGTCGCTTTCCGATGACCACGCCCTTCATCGAAGGGCCGGCCTTCAGTGAGGCGTTCTTCACGTCGCCGGCCTTGTCGCCGAAGATGGCGCGAAGCAGCTTCTCCTCCGGGGTGGGGTCCGATTCGCCCTTAGGCGTGATCTTACCGACCAGGATATCGCCTTCCTTGACCTCGGCGCCCACGCGGATGATACCGTGCTCGTCCAAGTCCTTGGTGGCATCGGTGCTCACGTTCGGGATGTCATTGGTCAGCTCTTCCAAGCCACGTTTCGTGTCGCGCACCTCAAGGGTGAACTCCTCGATGTGGATGGAGGTGAACAAGTCTTCTTTCACGATACGCTCCGAAATCACGATGGCATCCTCGTAGTTGTAACCCTTCCATGGCATGAAGGCCACTTTCAGGTTACGGCCCAAGGCCAAGTCGCCGTTTTGCGTGGCATAGCCTTCCGTCAGGATCTGGCCGAAGGTCACATGGTCGCCACGACGCACGATAGGCTTGATGTTGATGCTCGTGTTCTGGTTCGTGCGTGCATATTTAATAAGGTTATAAGTCTTCACGTCGTCGTCGAAGCTCACCAAACGCTCGTCGTCGGTACGGTTATACCTGATCGTGATCTTCTTGGAGTCGACGAAGATGACCTCGCCATCGCCCTCGGCAGTGATAAGAACGCGTGAATCCTTGGCAACAGAGCGTTCGATACCAGTGCCCACGATGGGACTTTCGGGGTTCATCAGCGGCACAGCCTGACGCATCATGTTCGAGCCCATCAAGGCGCGGTTGGCGTCGTCGTGCTCCAGGAACGGGATCAACGAAGCGGCGATGGAGGCAATCTGGTTGGGTCCCACGTCCATCAGGTTGATTTCCTCGGGGGTGACGATAGGATAGTCGGCGACATAACGTGCCTTGATTTCCTTGTCGGTGAATCTTCCTTCGTCGTCGACGGGTGTGGTGGCTTGGGCGATGATTTTGTCTTCCTCAAGCTCGGCGGTGAGATACACCGGATCCTTGTCGAAGTCGACTTTGCCGTCGACCACTTCGCGGTAAGGCGTCTCGATGAAGCCCAAGTTGTTGATCTTGGCGAACACACAGAGCGACGAAATCAGGCCGATGTTGGGGCCTTCAGGCGTCTCGATGGTGCACAAACGGCCATAGTGCGTGTAGTGCACGTCGCGGACTTCAAAGCCGGCACGGTCGCGCGACAGACCGCCAGGACCGAGTGCGGAGATACGGCGCTTGTGCGTGATTTCCGACAGCGGGTTGGTCTGGTCCATGAACTGCGACAGCTGGTTGGTGCCGAAGAACGAGTTGATGACCGACGAAAGGGTCTTGGCATTGATCAGGTCGATGGGCGTGAACACCTCGTTGTCGCGCACGTTCATGCGCTCGCGGATGGTGCGGGCCATACGGGCCAGGCCGACGCCGAACTGGGCTTGCAGCTGCTCGCCCACAGTGCGGATACGACGGTTGCTCAAGTGGTCGATATCGTCGATTTCGGCCTTGCTGCTCAGCAACTCGACCAAATATTTGATGATGGCGATGATGTCTTCCTTGGTCAGGACTTTGACATCCTCGGGAATGTCGAGGTTAAGTTTGCGGTTGATGCGGTAGCGGCCCACCAATCCCAAGTCATATCTCTTGTCGGAGAAGAATAGTTTGTCGATGATGCCACGAGCCGTCTCCTCGTCGGGCGGTTCGGCGTTACGCAGTTGGCGATAGATATATTCGACAGCCTCTTTCTCCGAGTTGCAAGTATCTTTTTCCAGTGTCTTGAAGATGACGGAGTAGTCCGAAACGCGGTCGTTCTCGTCGCGTTCGGCCTCGCGGTGAAGCAGGATGTTCTTCACGCCGCTGTCGACGATCTTCTGGATATGGTCTTCCTCAAGCACCACGTCGCGGTCGATGATGACCTCGTTACGTTCGATCGACACGCATTCGCCGGTGTCCTCGTTGACGAAGTCCTCGGTATAGGAATGCAGCACGCGGGCGGCGAGCTTGCGGCCCAAGACACGCTTCAGGCCGGCCTTCGAGACCTTCACTTCCTCGGCGAGATTGAAGATGTCGAGGATGTCCTTGTCGCTCTCGAAGCCGATGGCACGCAGCAAGGTGGTGATGGGCAATTTCTTTTTACGGTCGATGTAGGCATACATGACGTTGTTGATGTCGGTCGAGAACTCCATCCACGAGCCTTTGAAGGGGATGATACGCGCCGAATACAACATGGTGCCGTTGGCGTGTTGGCTTTGGCCGAAGAACACGCCCGGCGAGCGGTGCAACTGCGAGACCACGACACGCTCGGCACCGTTGATCACGAAAGTGCCGCGAGGCGTCATATAGGGGATCATGCCAAGATATACGTCTTGCACGACCGTCTCAAAGTCTTCATGTTCCTCATCGTTGCACGAAAGCCTCAGTTTGGCTTTCAGAGGAACGCTATAGGTAAGTCCACGTTCGATGCACTCCTCGATGCTATAACGGGGTGCGTCGATGTAGTAGTCAAGAAATTCGAGAGTAAAGTTGCCTCTTGCGTCGGTGATGGGGAAGTTTTCGGCGAAAACCTTGTAAAGGCCTTCGTTCTTCCTGTTGTCGGGATTGGTCTCCAATTGGAAGAAATCCTGAAACGACTGAAGCTGAATATCCAGGAAATCAGGGTATTCGAAGGGCTTCTTGATGGACGCGAAGCTGATTCTTTCGGTTGATTTTGTTGCCAAGGTATTATTGTTTTTAGGTGATGAAAAGTGAAAGACGAACGAACTAAAAAGGGGAATTTCGCATAAAGCGAAAAAATCGGCACAAACCTCAGCCCCTGCCGGGACTGAGGTTGAATGCCGTTATGAACGGGAATTGAATCCTTATTTCACTTCCACCTCTGCACCGGCCTCTTCGAGTTGGGCCTTCAGTGCATTAGCTTCGTCTTTGCTCACGCCTTCTTTCAGGGCCTTAGGAGCGGCGTCAACCAGTTCCTTGGCTTCCTTCAGACCGAGGCTGGTGAGTTCCTTCACCAACTTCACGACGGCCAGCTTCTGAGCGCCAGCGCTCTTCAGGATGACGTCGAAAGAAGTCTTCTCTTCAGCAGCGGCAGCAGCGCCACCAGCAGCAGGAGCAGCAACAGCAACAGCGGCGGCTGCGGGTTCAATACCGTACTCTTCCTTCAGGATGTTAGCGAGTTCGTTCACTTCCTTCACGGTGAGATTGACTAATTGTTCAGCAAAAGCTTTAAGATCTGCCATTTTTCTATTCTATTTAAATTGTTAATACTTGCTTTTTAATCGTTTTGAATGAATCTCACATTCGATATTTATTCTGGTCTTTCGGACAAAGTCTCGAGAATGCCGCTCAGCTTGTGGCCACCCGACTGCAGTCCGCTGATGACGTTCTTCATCGGCGATTGCAGCAAGGCGATGACGTCCGCGATGAGGTCGTTCTTCGACTTGATGTTGCACAAGGCGTCGAGCATGTCGTCGCCAACGTAGCAGCATTCCTCGATGTAGGCACCCTTCAGGATGGGACGGTCGCTGGTCTTGCGGAAATTCTTGATCAGCTTGGCGGGAGCGTTGCCGGTCTCGCAAAGCATCAGCGCAGTTGATCCTTTCAGAACGTCGTAGAGACCTTCATAGTCCTTCTCCATCAGCTGCATAGCCTTGTGGAGCAACGCGTTCTTCACAACGATCATTTTCACACCACTGTTGAAGCACTGCCTTCTGAGCTGGTTCGTCTTCTCGGCGTTGAGGTCGGAGACGTCGGTCAGGTAGAAGTTGGGGCAGGCTTTCAGTTCACCGAGTATGGAGTCGATGAGGACTTGTTTATCTTCTTTTCTCATTTCAATAACTTCCTTTCAATTTAGTTTGCTACTGATTTGACATCGATCTGCACACCCGGGCTCATCGTGCTAGAGATATAGATGCTCTTCACATACGTACCTTTAGCAGCGGCTGGTTTCAACTTGATAACGGTTTGGATCAGCTCCTTGGCGTTATCAAAAATCTGTTCCGGAGAGAAGCTAACCTTAGCGACTCCAGCATTGATGATGCCGTACTTGTCGACCTTGAAGTCGATCTTACCGGCCTTCACTTCTTGAACAGCCTTTGCGACGTCCATCGTAACGGTTCCTGTCTTCGGGTTGGGCATCAAGCCACGAGGACCGAGAATACGGCCCAGGGCACCCACCTTAGGCATGATGTTAGGAGTGGTGATCACAATGTCAATATCGGTCCAACCGTCCTTAATCTTCTGGATGTACTCATCCAGACCGACGTAATCAGCACCAGCGTCCAATGCCTCTTGAGCCTTGTCGGGGTTGCAAAGAACCAGGACACGCACGACTTTACCAGTACCGTGGGGCAACGTCACCGAACCGCGAACCATTTGGTTGGCCTTGCGGGGGTCGACACCCAGACGGATGTTCAAGTCGACAGAAGCATCAAACTTAGTGTAAGTGATCTGTTTTACGATATTAACTGCTTCATTCAAGGAGTAACTCTTGCTTTTGTCGAACTTAGCCAAAGCTTCTTTCCTCTGTTTAGTAACTTTTGACATTTAACTTACTTTTTTTTGTTCTACAAATGCACGAAAGCGATTATGCTTTCTTTAAAGGTGATTCGCCGGTAATCTTGACGCCCATGCTGCGTGCCGTTCCAGCGACCATCGACATGGCCGACTCGACGGTAAAGCAGTTCATGTCCTTCATCTTGTTGGTGGCGATTTCTCTCACTTGGTCCCAAGTCAGCGAACCGACTTTCGTACGGTTGGGTTCCTTGGAGCCGCCCTTGATCTTCGCAGCCTCGATGATGGAGACAGCCACGGGCGAAGCCTTCACGATGAAATCGAAAGACTTGTCCTTATACACAGTGATGATGACGGGCAACACCTTGCCAGCCTGATCCTGCGTACGGGCATTGAACTGCTTGCAGAATTCCATGATGTTCACACCCTTCGAACCCAAAGCGGGACCGACGGGCGGGGCGGGATTCGCAGCTCCTCCTTTGATTTGCAATTTAATTAATCCGCTTACTTCTTTTGCCATTTCTAAATCCTTAGTTTAAGTGTAATAAGGCAATCATTTGAACTCACAACAACCGATTAGCTCTCCAACTTCACTTGGAAGAAACTCAGTTCCAAAGGCGTCTTTCGACCGAAGATCTTTACGGCGACCTTCAACTTCTTCTTCTCTTCGTTCACCTCTTCGATGATACCTTGGAACGTGCTGAACGGGCCGTCGTTGACGATGACGGACTGCCCAACCATGAACGTCACATCGCTGCTGGCGCCCATGCCCTGGAGTTCGTCAACCTTGCCCAATATCCGCTTCACCTCTTGGGGACGCAACGGGTCAGGCTCGCCATTCGTGCCAAGAAAGCCCAGCACATTAGGGACATCTTTGATGACATGAATAACCTCACCGACCAAGATAGCCTCAACAAGAACATAGCCCGGCAGGTAGTTGCGCTCCTTGCACACCTTCTTGCCGTTCTTCACCTCATAGTACTTCTCAGTCGGAATCAAGACTGTAGCAATAAGATCTTGAAGGTTCAACCTCTTGATTTCGGATTCAAGGTATTCCTTTACCTTCTTCTCCTTGCCAGAGATCGCCTTCACCACATACCACTTCATCTCGTTCGTGTCACTCATCTTCCTGTCAATTAAAAAGTTAACCGATAATTGCTCGTCAAGATTCAACTCATCTATCAGAACAGTCCGTAAAACGCTTCTAACAGATTCTTAAATGAATAGTCCATCAAGAACACCACAAGTGCGATGATCAGGGAAGCAATGGACACAACAATCACGCTACTTCTCAACTCAGGCCAAGTAGGCCAAGTGACCTTCTCTTTGAGTTCAGTATAGCACTCTTTAATGTAGTTTATAAGTTTCATCTCTATTGAATCTTAACAAAAAGCACGGGTGGAAAGACTCGAACTCTCGACACGTGGTTTTGGAGACCACCGCTCTACCAACTGAGCTACACCCGTTTGATAAGGGTGGGTGTTGCCCCACCCTTACTGTTTATTGATTGGTTGATCAATCGTCAATGATTTCGATCACCTGACCGGAACCCACCGTACGGCCACCTTCACGGATAGCGAAACGGAGACCCTTGTCCATGGCGATGTCGGCAATCAACTTAACGTCGATGGTGACGTGGTCGCCAGGCATGACCATTTCCATACCTTCGGGCAGGGTGATTTCACCAGTAACGTCGGTGGTTCTGAAGTAGAACTGAGGACGATACTTGTTGCGGAACGGGGTGTGACGGCCACCTTCTTCCTTGCTCAGGACATAGACCTGACCCTTGAAGTGGTGGTAGGGCTTCACCGAACCGGGCTTGGCGATAACCATACCACGGCGGATTTCGTCCTTGTCGATACCACGGAGCAGCAGACCGGCGTTATCGCCAGCTTCGCCTTCGTCCAGGATCTTGCGGAACATTTCCACACCCGTGACGACTGACTTCAGCTTCTCAGCACCCATACCGAGGATTTCGACGGGGTCGCCAACGTGGATGACACCAGTCTCGATACGACCGGTAGCAACGGTACCACGGCCAGTGATGGAGAACACGTCCTCGATAGGCATCAGGAACGGTTTGTCGACGGCACGCTGAGGCTCAGGAATCCAAGTGTCGCAAGCGTCCATCAGTTCGTCGATGGCGGGAGTCCACTTCGGGTCATCGTTCAGAGCACCCAGGGCAGAGCCACGGATGATAGGCGTATTTTCGGCGTCGAACTCGTATTTGCCAAGGAGGTCGCGGATTTCCATCTCGACCAATTCGAGCAACTCTTCATCGTCAACAAGGTCGCACTTGTTCAGGAACACCACGAGGCGCGGCACACCAACCTGACGGGCGAGCAGGATGTGCTCACGGGTTTGAGGCATGGGACCGTCGGTGGCGGCGACAACGATGATAGCACCATCCATCTGGGCGGCACCAGTAACCATGTTCTTCACATAGTCAGCGTGGCCGGGGCAGTCGACGTGAGCGTAGTGACGCTTCTCGGTCTGGTACTCAACGTGAGCCGTATTGATGGTGATACCTCTTTCCTTCTCTTCAGGAGCGGAGTCGATTGAGTCGAAGCTCTTCACTTCTGACAGACCCTTCTTGGCCAGGTGCAGCGTGATAGCAGCGGTCAGAGTGGTCTTGCCGTGGTCAACGTGGCCGATGGTGCCGATGTTGACGTGCGGTTTAGTTCTTTCGAATTTTTCTTTTGCCATTTTTGTTTTCTATTTAAGGTTATGAACTCTATTCCACAAAAAATCGAGCCGATGGGGAGAATTGAACTCCCGACCCCTTCCTTACCAAGGAAGTGCTCTACCGCTGAGCTACATCGGCTTGTCATTCATCTGAGCGGAAGACGGGGCTCGAACCCGCCACCTAAAGCTTGGAAGGCTTTCGCTCTGCCAAATGAGCTACTTCCGCTTGACTTGTGGGGGAGGGTGGACTCGAACCACCGAACGGATACCCGGACAGATTTACAGTCTGTTGCAATTGCCACTATGCGACTCCCCCAGTGCTAACTGAGCCGGTAGACGGACTCGAACCGCCGACAGGCTGATTACAAATCAGCTACTCTACCAACTGAGTTATACCGGCAACATGTGAAAGAACTGTCGGCTTCTTTTCGCCGTCCCTTTCGCTTTGAAAAGGTGTGCAAAAATAGATACTTTTCTTGAATTGACAATGCGTTCCACCCATTTTTTTTGAAAAATTTTCGCTCAAAATTTGCATTTATATATAAATCAGCACTTTACATAATTCATTTGTATGCAAAAAAAGTGAGCCGAACCTTGATTTTCGGCTCGGCTCACTCGTTTTTCGGCTGTTTTTGCAGCTTATGGAGGGGTCTTATTTGATGGTTTTGCCCTTGTATTTCTCCAATTGCTTCTTCAGAGCGTCGATGGAAGTGTCGATGGATTCCTCAAAAGTCTTGCTTTGCTTGCTGGCAAAGAGGTCGTCGCCGCGCAGCACGAGGCGGATGTCGGCAATCTTGTTCTCGGGGGTGTCGGTGTTGTCGAGTTTCAACGCGACTTCGGCGTTGATCACCTCGCTGTACTTGGCACAGAGCTTTTCCACTTTTTGCGTGATGAAGTCTTCAAGTTTTTGGTCAGCCTTGAAGTGAACTGAATTGATCATGACTTTCATAATGACTCCTTTCTTTTAGTCACCCTTAGGGTGGGCTTGTTTATGGATTTTCTTTAGTTGTTCGATTGTGTTGTGGGCATACACTTGGGTTGTGGCCAGGTCTTGGTGTCCGAGCAGCTTCTGGATGGCAACCAGGCTGGCGCCCTCGTCCAAGAGGTGCGTGGCGAAGGTGTGCCGCAAAACGTGAGGGCTTTTCTGCTTCAACGTGGTGACGCCTTCGAGCATGTGATGCACCTTATTATATACATAGGTGGGAGTCATCTCCCCGCCTTTGTCGTTCAGCAGCAGCCTGTCGGCTTTGGCGTCGAAGGTCGCATCGCGCACGGTTTGATATTGGGCGATCAGTTGTAACATCTCCCTTGATAACGGCACGAGGCGGTCTTTATTGCGTTTGCCATGAATTTTCATTTGCATGCCCATGCGGTCGACGTCAACGTCGCGAAGCCCGCGCAGCTCGGCCTGACGCATGCCCGTCTGGTAGAGCAATTCGAAGAGGATGTGGTCGCGCAGGTGGGCGAAATCGGCATCGTCGCCATACGACACCTTATTAATATCGGTCTCGGTGACGAACTTGACGAGGGTCTTGGGTTGCCTGAGCGCCTTGATGCCAGCCATGGGGGTCTTTTCGATGAGGTTTTCGCGGAGGCAATATTTATAGAAGGTGCGCAGCGTGGATACCTTGCGGTTGATGCTGCGGTTTACGAGACCGTCGCCTTTCAGGCTGACGACATATGACTTCACCATCGTGGTAGTCACCTGAAGCAAATCACTGACACCGTATTCATTCTTCAGATATTCAACGAATTGCTCCATGTCGTGACGGTAGGCTTTCACGGTCAACTTGGAGAAGCGTTTCTCGGCTTCGATGAATGCTATGAACCTTTCGATGAGCATAACAAAAACTTCGCCGTAAAATTAGTAATAAATTACCAATCCACGGCGAAGTTTGCCTAAAAAAATTATTTTCCTAAGCGGGCGTTCCGCATCAAGTACGGAATGACTTACATGTTCTGTTCAGCCTCACGGAGTTTTTGCACATAGATGGCCTTCATCATCTGCGCACGCTTGATGACCGATGGCTTGGTGAACTGCTGGCGGGCGCGAAGTTCTTTCACGACGCCGGTCTTTTCATACTTTCTCTTGTAGCGCTTCAAAGCTCTGTCGATGCTTTCGCCTTCTTTTACAGGAACAATAATCATTTTAAAACACTTCCTTCTTTTAAGTTGTTAATACTATGGTTGATTGAATTTGAGGCCGCAAAAGTACGACTTTTTCCTTTTCCGCAACACAAATTCGCAAAAAAAATGTTTTCGAGGACCGTTTCCGTGATATTTGCAATAAAAACCGAAAAATTGTCACTTGCGGGTCTTGTCTTTTTCCCTATTTTTGCAGCGATTAATCAACAAACGCAACACATTATGCAATTGCTTACCATTGGAACGACCGAAATCATCCTCATCGTAGCCCTCGTGCTGCTGCTTTTCGGTGGCAGGAAAATCCCGGAGCTGATGAAGGGTCTCGGCAAAGGCGTGAAGAGCTTCAAGGACGGAGTGAACGGCGTTGAAGAGCCTGAAGACAAAAAGGAACCCGCCAAAGACGCGAAAGAAGAATGAGCCAAGCAGAGGTCAGCAGTTTTTGGGACCACTTGGACGTGCTGCGGAAGGTGCTTTTCCGCTGCCTGATTGCTTGGGCCATTGGAGCGGCAGCGGCGTTTTGTTTCAAGGATGTCTTGTTCGGCCTGCTGTTTGCCCCATCGCGCGACGACTTCATCTCCTACCGGCTAATGGAGTGGCTGTGCGCAAAAACGGGATGGCGGTCGCTGTGTCCGGGCAGCTTCGAGGCTTCGTTCATCAACACGGAACTGGCGGCGCAGTTCATGACACACCTCAAGGTGGCGCTATGGGCGGGATTGGTGGTGACCTCTCCCTATCTCATCGTGCAACTTTACGGCTTCATCGCGCCTGCCTTATACGACAAGGAGAAGCGCCATGCCGCACCTATTATAATATGGGGCACCCTATTGTTCGTCCTCGGTGTGCTGATGAACTACTTCATCATCTTCCCTTTCGCGTTTCGTTTCCTCTTCAACTATCAGGTCTATGCCGAGGTGCACAACCAGATCGCACTTTCGTCATATGTCTCTACGCTGCTCATGCTCAGCCTCTTGATGGGCATATTGTTCGAGATCCCCATTGTCAACTATTTGTTGACCAAGGCGGGACTGCTCAGCGCGGAGACTTTAAAGAAGTACCGTCGGCACGCCATCGTGGGCATTGCCATCGTTGCCGCCGTCATCACCCCGACGGGCGATGCCGTCACGCTGATGTTGGTCACCCTCCCAATATATCTGTTGTATGAAGCAAGTATTGTAATTGTGAAAAGACACTCGACAGCAGTTCGAGCGGATTTGAAATCCCCATATTCAACTCAGTCGGATTACAAATCCGCCTGAACCAAGTGAAACAAACTAATTCAAATATCAACTAACTCAAATACATTATGTTACGTAAAATCAGAATCTGTCTACAAGTGGTCATGATGACCTTAGTGACCCTGCTACTGCTCGGCATTGGATTCCGAGTGCATCTTTGGGCCGGCTGGGTGGCCAAAATCCAGTTTTTGCCTGCCTTGTTGGCCCTGAACCTCATCCCTGTGATTTTACTCCATTTTTGGCTCACCTACACTTTCGGGAGAATCTATTGCAGCGTAATTTGTCCTTTGGGCATCATGCAAGACTTCTTCTCGTGGCTCGGTGGCAAAGCCAAGAAAAACCGTTTCAGTTACGCCAAGGAAAACAAAGTGCTGCGTTATGGTTTCCTCGGCGTATTCGCCCTTGCGTTAATCATCGGTTTTGCACCTGTCACGACCTTGTTTGAGCCATACAGTGCCTACAGCCGCATCGTGAACAGCCTGTTCAAGCCGTTGTATGACCTGCTGAACAATTGGCTAGCCTCGATGGATGCCGCGAACGACCGTTACAATTTCACAGAAGTCCAAATCTGGATGCGTAGCGTGACGACCTTTGTGGTAGCCATCCTCACCTTATTAATATTGGCTTTCCTCGCATGGCGCAAAGGCCGTCTTTACTGCAACACCATCTGTCCTGTTGGCACCACCCTCGGTTTCATCTCGCGTATCCCCGGGTTTGGATTCCGTGTCCGTTTCGACAAAGACAAGTGCAAGAGCTGTGGTATGTGCGAAAAGAACTGCAAAGCCCAAGCCATTGATTTCAAGAATGGTACGGTCGACTATTCGCGCTGCGTGGTCTGTGGCGACTGTTTGGACAAGTGCAAGTTCGACGCTTTGCATTATACCGCGAAAAAGCCCGTTGCCGCATCGAAGCCCGTCGACACGGAACGTCGTGCTTTCTTAGTAGGCGCAGCCGTGGCCGGGACTTCCGCAGCTTTGGCCCAGACCCAGATGAAAGTGGACGGCGGACTGGCCGTCATCGAAGACAAGGTGGCCCCAAAACGCGAGACACCTCTCACGCCTCCTGGCTCCATTTCGGCAAAACACATGCAACGCCATTGCACGGCCTGTCAGCTCTGCGTTTCGAGCTGCCCGAACAACGTGCTGCGTCCCTCCACCGACCTGATGCACTTCATGCAGCCCACCATGTCGTTCGAGCGCGGCTATTGCCGTCCCGAATGCACGATGTGCAGCCATGTATGCCCTGCCGGTGCCATCAAGCCCATCACGCGCGAGGAAAAAACAAGCATCCATCTCGGCCATGCCGTTTGGGTAAAGGAAAACTGCGTGGTCTTGACTGACGGCGTTTCGTGCGGCAACTGTGAGCGCCATTGCCCCACAGGAGCCATTCAGATGATCGACTACGAAGGGCCTAACGGCGCCGTGCAAGTGCCCGCCATCGATGAAAACAAATGCATCGGATGCGGTGCCTGCGAGAATCTCTGCCCTGCCCGCCCGTTCAGCGCGATTTATGTGGAAGGGAATATAGCACATCATATTGGGTAAACCATGGACACGCTTTGCGTCACTGCGAGGCACGAAGCAGTCCATAAAGACAAAACTCGACACTAGATTGCTTCGTCGTTCCTCCTCGCAATGACGCCATGCCAAACAACTACAAACCGAACAACTGAAAACTTCAAACTGAATAAAATGGATAGAAGAGATTTCCTAAAACATATGGGCGGTGCTGCGGTGGCCACTTCGGTGGTGTTGTCCGCCTGCAAAAACAATGACGAATCGCCCGTCATCGCCAAAAACGTCATTGACGGCCAAGGCGAGATGACCTACCGCACCAACCCCAACTCAGGCGACAAGGTGTCGCTGTTGGGCTACGGCATGATGCGTCTGCCCGTTGAAGGCGGCGGCACCTTCCGCGACCACCCCGACGCCGACATCGACCAAGAGATGGTCAACGAGCAGGTGGACTATGCCCTCGAACACGGCATCAACTACTTTGATACGTCACCAGCCTATTGCAAAGGCCTCTCGGAACGCTCGACGGGCATTGCCCTTTCGCGGCATCCGCGCAACACGTATTACATTGCTACCAAGCTATCGAACTTCAGCCCTTTGACATGGAGCCGCGAAGCTTCACAAGCTATGTTCGAGAACTCTCTGAAGGAATTGCAGACCGACTACATCGACTACCTGCTGCTTCACAGCATCGGTGGCAACACCAACGACCTCGACAGTCACCAGCTGTTCAACACTCGCTTCATCGACAACGGCATCTTGGATTGGCTCGTAGAGCAGAAAAAGGCGGGACGTATCCGCAACCTCGGCTTCTCGTACCATGGGGACGTCGACATCTTCGACATGCTGCTGCAATGGCACGACGAAGGCAAATACCATTGGGATTTTGTCCAAATCGAGCTGAATTACCTCGACTGGAAGTATGCCGACGAGCTTAACACGCGCAACACCGATGCCAAATACCTTTACGAAGCCCTGCACAGCCGTGGCATCCCTGGCGTCATCATGGAGCCTTTGCTCGGCGGTCGTTTGGCCTCGTTGCCCGACCACATCGTGAAACAGATGCAGGAGCGCGAGCCGGAATCGCCCGTGGCCCGTTGGGCTTTCCGTTTTGCCGGTACACCCGAGAGCATCCTCACCGTCTTGAGCGGCATGACCTATATGGAACACCTGAAACAAAATGTGGAGACCTACTCGCCCCTGCGCCCCATCAGCGAAGAAGAAAACGCTTTCCTGATGAAGGTGGCGGAAGAAATCGTGGAACTACCACTCGTGCCTTGCACAGCCTGCAACTATTGTATGCCATGCCCATACGGTTTGAACATCCCAGCCATCTTTGCCTACTACAACAGTAGCGTGACCGAAGGCAAGATGCCCACAGGCGGTCCAGAGGCCAAGGAATATTGGGAAGCCCGCAAGCGTTTCCTCATCGGTTACGACCGCAACATCCCAGCCTTGCGCCAGGCCAGCCATTGCATCGGCTGCAACCAATGCGCCCCACATTGTCCGCAGAACATCGAGATCCCGAAGCAACTGCACAGGATTGACGACTATGTGGAGCAACTGAAACAACTATAAAAACGGCCTTGTGAGAACCATACAAACACAATCTTTCACTTCGCCATGCGGAACGCTGCTCCTCGGTGCCTTCGAGGGGCAGCTTTGCCTTTGCGACTGGACCAACGGCTGGCACCACGCGACAACGGAAAACCGCCTGAAGAAGATGCTTCGGGCAGATTTCGTTGTGCAGCCTTCGGAAATAACCGATGTCGCCCGCCGTCAACTCGACGAATACTTTCGCCGTGAGCGCACCGCGTTTGACCTTCCATTGCTTTTCGTCGGGACGGAGTTCCAGAAACGGGTTTGGGAAGAGCTGTTGCGCATCCCATACGGCACCACCCTTTCCTACGGCGAGATGGCACGAAATCTTGGCTTTCCAAAGGCCGTCAGGGCCGTGGCCAACGCCAATGGAGCCAACCCCATCAGCATCATCGCGCCCTGCCACCGCGTCATCGGCAGCAACGGCACACTGACCGGATATGGTGGCGGCTTGGAGGCGAAAAGGTATTTACTGGAATTGGAGGGATTCATTCCATCCCTCGCCATCTTCAAATCGAAGCCGACGCAATAACACGATTTTTTTCCCAACCGAACAATAATCCCGTCTTCTTGTCGTTATTCCACAGAACATCAACATCACCATGACTGACCTCTTCCGAAAATATGTCTCTTTCGTCGCACTCATCCTGATGGGGTTGTTCCTCCTTGACCTTACCAATACGGACAAAGAGGATTTCTACATTGTGGAACAAACTGAAATCCAGTCGAATATATCATTTGACTGCGACGAGTTTGACGAGGACGAGGATTCGGATTTCGAACTTAGAAACACATCGGATTGTTTTCAAAGCCTGGGTGTTTTTTGTCCATTTACGGCCATCGGAGAAGAACAAGCCGAAAACATGTGCTCGGCGGCTTTGCGTCTTGGGCAGGTGAGGCGCCACGCCCCAAGGAAAAGCTTGGCTGACAGCCATAACCATATCATCACGAAAAACAGGAAGATGGTACGGACTTCGGTTCGGGCCATCTTTTTTTATCCTACAATTCAATCATTTATCAACTAAAATCTAACTAAAATGAAGAGATTTGCATTGTTTGCAGCATTCATTGCCATGGCATTTGCAGTGGCATCATGCACAAAAGAAACGCCCACAGGAGGCACAACCAGCAACAACAACCAATGGGAGGCCGAAGGCACCGGCGCACCCGTCAATGCACCTAACATTGACACGACGATCGTCTCGTTTGTCAACACGCATTTCCCTGAAGCGGAAATCCTCAGTTGCAACCAAACCGAACACTACTACCGCGTGATTCTAAGCGACAACACCAAGGTGTATTTCACCCATGCGTTTGAATGGGTTGAAGTGAATTGCGAGCATTCGTCCATCTATGGCGCCGTGCCTGAGACCATCGTCCCGGAACAAATCACAGCCTACGTCACTGCCAACCATCCCAATCAACACATCGACGAAATCGAAAGGGAAAGCAATGGCTGGGAGATTGAACTTGACAACAACGTTGACCTTAAGTTTGACACCAACTTCAACATCGTCAACAATGGCGGAAACGGCGGTGGCAACAATGGCGGAAGCAGCAGCGATTATGTGGAAATCAACACTTTCGTCAGCAACTATTTCCCTCAAACTGAAATCCTTAACATCAAGGCGGAAGACGACGAATATGAAGTGAAACTCCGCGACGGCACCGAAATCTCATTCAACCTCAGCTTCGAATGGACCCACATCGACTGCGAAGACGGCACGGTTTATAATGCGGTTCCTGCCGAACTCGTTCCCGCCGAAATCACTGCATACGTAAACGCCAACTTCCCCAACCAGCAGATCGAACAAATCGAAAAAGAGCTTTTCGGATGGGAAATCGAACTCAACAATGGTCAGGAGATCAAGTTTGACACCAACTTCAATGTCATCGGAAACGGTGGAGGAAATGGTGGAGGAAATGGTGGAGGCAGCAACACCAACTATCCAGAAATCAACACCTTCGTCGAGACCTATTTTTCACAAGTCGGCATCCTCAAGGTTGAAGCGGACGAAGATGACTATGAGGTGAAACTGACCGATGGCACCGAAATCACCTTCAGCCTTGCCTTCGAATGGAAGAGCGTTGATTGCGATGAATCAAGCGTTTATGGCATTGTTCCTGCCGAACTTGTCCCCGAACAGATTGCCGCCTACGTCACGGCAAACTACCCCACACAGCACATCGACAAAATCGAGAAAAAGGCAAACGGTTGGGAAATCGAACTCAACAATGGGATCGAAATCGGATTTGACAGCAACTTCAACGTGACCCATATCGATAACAAATAAGAAGTCAAAACTATTTCTTCATAAACGAAAGCGGCCAACGAAACATCGTTGACCGCTTTCATTAATCTAATCGCTATCAGCTCCAACAGCGACTTCTGCAACTTGGGTGACATGTCTTTCTTCATGAAAAAGACAAAAGACGCACCGACCATGGTGCCTAATAGAGGAATCAAAAGACCAATTGTGATACCCATAGAAACGTTGGCAAAAAGGTGGCCACACAGCCACCATTTCGCCGACAAAATTACAAATTTTGGCCGAATTGCAACAAGATTGGGCAAAGTTTTTGGCTCATTCCTACAGTTTTTGCCACTTTTGCAAAAAGTCAGAACAGTTTATCATGTTTAACTTTTGGTTTTGGTGCAGATAGTTCTTTGCAAGTCGCACGAACCAACTCGGCGATATAATCGCGGTCGTCCACGTCTTCAATGAGGAAATAGTCTTTCGCGCCATCGTAAGGCGGACGCATTTCCACGCTGCGCAGCAACGATCGGGCTGTTTCAGTCGGTTTCAGGTAAAAACGATTGTCGCAAACGAGGCCAAAGATGACACCATCGCAATAGATGCCGTAGTCGCCGAACATCTTTTTCGCGGTAATTTCGCCTGCGCTGGCGCATTGGTCGGCGATGTATTGAACGAAATCTAGGTTGCTTGCCATGATGGGTTGTTTTTTGTGACTGGGCAAAGGTACGAATAATTCAAACAAATCATGTATCCTTTTTGGGCATTGACCCAATCCCTACATGAACCTTGAACTGTTTTTACTATTTTTGCACGACGAAAATAGTATGGTTATGGATGAACTCAAAAAACTCAAGCTTTTCGCCCATTGCAGCGACGAAGCCTTGGAACGGTTGCTCAGCCAGCCCTGCCGAAGGCAGCAGTATGCCGCAGGCAAACTCATCCTCCGTGCAGGCGACCCTTGCCGCTCGCTGATGATACTCGTCGAAGGCAGGGCCGATGCACGAATGATGGGCGAGGAAGGTCGGGAGGTATTAGTCGACAAGCTAAAAGCACCCATGCTGTTGGCTCCGGCATTCCTTTTCGCTTCGCAGAACAACGTGCCTGTTGAAGTCACCGCTATGACCGACTGCGCCGTGTGGCACATCAACCGCGAGGCGTTTTTCGACTTCATGCAACAGGAGCCGACCGTGTTGCGGGCTTTCTTGGAGGTGCTGTCGAACCGGAGCAACTTCCTCAGCGGCAAGATGCGCTCGTTTGCCGTCAACGGGCTGCGCAACCGCGTCGTCGAATATCTCGACGAACACGGGAGCATCACCTCCGTGGCCGCCGTCGCCCAGGAATTGGGCGCGACAAGGCCTTCGCTCAGCCGCGTTTTGTCCGAAATGCTGAGCGAAGGTGTGATTGTAAAGGATGGGAAGGGGTATGGGAAGGCCTAAATCCCAAACCTCTTCAAATCATCCTCAACCGTACTAATCCCGCCAATGCCGAAGTTCTCGACCAGCACTTTGGTCACATTGGGCGAGAGGAAGCCGGGCAAAGTCGGGCCAAGGTGGATGTTCTTCACGCCAAGGCTGAGCAAAGCGAGCAGGACGATGACGGCCTTCTGCTCGTACCAAGCGATGTTGTAGGCGATGGGCAGTTGGTTCACGTCGTCCAGTCCAAACACTTCCTTCAGTTTCAATGCGATGAGGGCCAAGGAATAGCTGTCGTTGCACTGTCCGGCATCCAAAACGCGCGGAATGCCATTGATGTCGCCCAAGCCGAGTTTGTTGTACTTGTACTTGGCGCAACCTGCCGTGAGGATGACGCAATCTTTAGGAAGCGCTTTGGCGAAGTCGGTGTAGTACTGGCGGCTCTTCATACGACCGTCGCAGCCAGCCATAACCACAAACTTGCGGATGGCGCCACTCTTGACGGCCTCCACCACCTTGTCGGCGAGGGCAAACACCTGCTCGTGGGCGAAGCCACCCACAATTTTGCCCGTCTCGATCTCCTTCGGGGCTTGGCAGGTCTTGGCCAAGGCGATGATCTCGCTGAAGTCCTTCTTGCCGTTGGCATCGGCAGGGATGTGCTTCCAGCCTGGGAAGCCTGTGCTGTTGGTGGTGAACACGCGGTCTTTGTAAGTCGCGTTGGCCGTAGGCGGCACGATGCAGTTGGTGGTGAACAAAATCGGGCCGTTGAAGCTCTCGAACTCCTCGCGTTGCTTCCACCAAGCGTTGCCGTAGTTGCCCTTCAGGTGGCTGTATTGTTTCAGTTTCGGATAATAATGCGCCGGCAGCATCTCGCTGTGCGTGTAGATGTCGATGCCCGCGTTCTTGCTTTGTTCCAAAAGTTGCTCAATGTCGTTGAGGTCGTGGCCGCTGATGAGAATGCCCGGACGGTTGCCCACACCGATGTTCACCTCCGTGATTTCGGGATTGCCGTAGGCGGTGGTGTTGGCTTTGTCGAGCAGGGCCATGGCTTTCACCCCGTATTCGCCAGTCTTCAGCACCAAGGCGGTGAGTTCGTTGGCATCGTTGCAGGTGACGAGTTGTCCCAAGGTCTGTAGGATGTATTCGTTGATGTCGCCATCCACCTGACCGAGGCGGGCGGCATGCTCGAGGTAGGCGGCCATGCCCTTGAGGCCGTACATGGTGAGTTCTTTCAAGGAGCGGATGTCCTCGTTGGCTTCGGCCAAAACGCCCACGGTTTGGGCTTTCTCGTCGTATTGCTCGCGGGTGGCGTTCCAATCCAACACGTCAAGTTGGGGAAGGATGATGCCTTTCTTGTTGGTGACGCGGTCCTTAAACGTGTCGCGCAGCTTCAGGCCGGCATCAATGCGGTCGTAGATGCTTTCCACGTCGAAGTTGGCGTTGGTGATGGTCGAAAACAGCGCGTCGTTC